>Ga0315914_1008790_pt1 | contig 13287 bp, 3 predicted proteins | sample MpolenodulesMG_FD_203920 | JGI IMG/M metagenome (GOLD analysis project Ga0315914, IMG submission 203920) | Medicago polymorpha root nodule microbial communities from Los Angeles, California, United States - elongated nodules | ecosystem: Host-associated > Plants > Roots > Nodule | place: USA...
ATATATATATATATATATATATATTTGTCAGTTGTCTTCAACATCCCACGTCAGATATTTCAGGGGCAATTACAACAATCTTGCCTACATATGTGTGACCCTTGGTCACACTAAGTAACGTTTCATATTCACACTTTAGACACTTTTCCACCTCATTCAAATACTAACTTGACAATCAGAATGCTAATTTTTTTCCAGGTATCTTTTCCTCGTCGAAGAACAACCTAAGTCGCACTGGAATCCTTACATCGTGAAAACCACCACCAACCATCCTAGTAGTGTTCCTATTCAGAATAAATACAGTACATATTAGTTGTACTGTAGTAGATGTAATCTATACCAATTATATAAATGCAACTCAAAAGTTAACCATCGATTAAGTAGGGGCCACCGTATCTTATTCAAACCTCTTCACTCTTAACCAGAACTCGTGCTTGGGGCTGTGGACCGCCACAAAAAGTCTAGGATAAGGACGTCACCCAAGCCCACAAAGGTCGGCCTTTCGCCCTTATCTCCAACACCTACTGAAATAGCCAAGTCAAGGTCTCCATGTAGAATATTCGAAGAAAGATAAGCCATACGCGTCGCTTACTATAGGTAATTTATCAAATAAGTTTGCCAAAGTGGTTACGAGAAAAAGGGGTCAGAAAAAGTTGTAAATAAAACTCTCATAATCATTTCCAAGACACACCTAATCAAACACAAAAACCCTAATAATTTAGCTCACTTACTAGTTGGACTTTCGTATTATACTCTTTGCAAGTACAAAATATTGTCATTGATACCTTTAATTAATATAAATACCAAAATTATCTTTATCCACTCACTTCTTTTTGAAATTTAAATCTAAATAAGTCCAAAATTATAGAAAATAAAATACTCCATCCGTTTCAAAATGAGTGTCACTTTAGCAAAAATAATTTGTTTCAAAATGAATGTTGTTCTATTAATTACTTTTTTGCAATAGTACCCTTAATTATTACTATCCACGCAACTTTCAAAATATCATTTTGTACTTTAATTTATAATGATGGCAAATGCACCAATAGCTAACGAGGCTATTTTAGAAAAGTATCATATCTTTGGACAACATTATTCCATTCCTTAATTTGTTTGTAATTGGTTAAAGCGACACTCATTTTAAAACGGAGGGAGTATCAAATTATTTTTGCTGAATATCTTGTTTGTTACAAATTTTTTTCTTAATAATAAGGATCTTGCTAACGAGTGTTTTAAGGACACACTTTAAGGATTCTCAATTAAGAAATAATAATGATAACTGATGCTATTAGACATCGGTTAATGACACCAAAGAAGAAAGTTATTACTAAAAAAAGAAATTTTTTAACTTTTTATGGATTGATTACACAATTTTCAATGAAATAATTACTATATAATTTCATTTTGGGAAATGTTATCTAGTGCCACTGGGGCACTAGTTAAAGACTTTAAAAGATAATTTTTATGGAAGTTTATGTAATCAGTGGATGGGAAATTGAAAACTTTGACATTTTAAAAAAATAATAACTTAATTTAACATGTTTAAAAAGTGCTCCGGGGGCACTCGTTAAGATCATTTCATTTTTTAGTATCCTTAACCAGCGCTCTGAGCCCTAGTTAACATTTCTCATTAAGAAATTACTCCCTCCGAGTCTATTTATATGAGAATTTTCAAAAAAAACTTTGGTCCTATATATAAGAAAAAGTCCCAACTTTAAGGTACATTTATTGTTTAAAACACTTTTCTAACCCTCATTTAATGTTTGTCTTTTTAATATTAGTGAGTATAATTAATATTTCACAAATTTTTATGAGGGTATAGTTGTAAAAACATTGAAAAAATTACAACCAATAATGATTATCTTAGTTTTGATGATTTTTGACTATTTTTTTTCTTTTATAAAAAAGACCGGAAGGTCTATTAAAAAAGTCTAACGTTCCAATCTTTAATTAACATTTTCATGATAATAATCCAATCTAATCTTATTTTAAATATGTAAAAGTAAGTTGAAAATGAAAAACATTGACCAAAATTAGACGACGGCGGTAAACACGGTTGGTCAAAAGTCACACGTTGTTTGCTTTACTTCAACAACGTTGACATCACAACTTCTTCTCCCTTTCCTTCTTCTTCTCGAAACTAACCTCTTTTTTGGACCAAGAAAATTCTTCTTAATTTTTTTTTGTCTCATTTAACATCACTATAATTAATTGATTAATTAATTAATCTTTCTAGTTCTATTTTTTTATTATTAAAACCCTTATTTTCTCTTTCCCTTTGAATTCAAAATTCATTCACCTTCGATTCAATTCAACCCAACCCAACATCACAATTCAATTTCACGCTAACCCAATTTCAATTTCAATTTCAGGTAATTCATCATTTCATACACAATGCAATTTCTGTGATTATTTTTTCTTTGGATCTGTTTTTTTCTTTTTTATAGAAAAAAATGATTTTTTTCTACAAATTTAGTAGATCTAGGTTTTCTTTCAATTGGGTTTTTTGTTGTTTTTGATTTTATTGATTTATGTCTTCAAATTTTGCAATTTTGTTGATTCTGTGATTTTTTCTTCCCTTTTTTGATCAAATTATTTTTTGTGTGTTTTTATATGGAAAATAATAACTATTTAATTATTTTCCCATTTTGTTAATGATGTTATTAGTCAATGAACAATTTCTAAGTTAATAATTAATTATTAGTACTTGATCACATATTTTAAGGTTTTTGTATTTTGGTTTAATTGTTTGTTAATGAAACAGGATTATAGTGTTGTTGTGAAACTGGTTTCACTTGGTGTTGATACAACAATTAAGGTTGCAAAATCAACTTTGTGTGAAGAATTTGAGAGTTAAGTTGTGTTGGAAAGTTTACTCAAATCTTGTGCTGCATGCGGTGTCGGTTTTGTGGTACAACATCTTTTATCCATGGGGGAGTGGGTTGTTGGAGCTTTCATCAACCTTTTTGGTAGTATTGCTATAAACTTTGGGACCAATCTTCTCAAATTAGGACATAATGAGGTATGGTTTAAGTCTTTGTTTTCATATATATATATATATGTATGTATGTATGTATGTATATGCACGGTCGCACGGTTTTGAGATCATATACCACAAGTCGCACGGTCTTGAGTCCACAGTATAAAATAACAGAGAAATAGAAGGAGGTGCAAATCATCGAGTTCAAGCTGAATACTGAGGCGTTTTATGTGATGATAAAAAAAGTACCGTTCGAATTAAATGGTACTTTTAATTCGCAATGTTGAATGAGACGGAGTGTTGAGAAGTAGAAAACAAACACGAGATGAATACTGCGACTGGACTAGACTAGAGTGTTGGGATGGCACCTATTGTAGAAACGATGATGGGAAACTCAGTATAGGTTATTTGGGCATGTGGAGAGAAGACATGTAGAAAGAAGAGTAGATCAGATAGAGAGTAGTGAAATTGGTAGAGGTAAACGAAGAACTTGAATAACTTTAAGAGAAACTGTTAAGACATAGTGATTATTGGGTTGGATAGAGATATTATATATGACAGAACATTGTGCCGTTGTTTGATTGATGTAACCAACCTTACTTAGTGGGATAAGACTTGGTTGTTGCTGTTGTCGTTGCAATGTATTCCTTATCAGATTTCAGCTTACAAGATAATTCTCGACCTAATCAATTGGTTAATACATAATTTTTTACCTCATTTGTATCTTCTTACATCACACTTTTAATAGCGATGTTGTGAACAAGATGTTGTATGTATATCTTTTGGATTAGGAGGAGTTATCTTTTTATTCTAAATTAAGGAAGTTGTAAAATGTTTCTAAAGTTAAATTAAGTGAGATTTAATTGTTATATGATAATCTATCATGTTATTCTTTCAAAAAATTTAAAATCTCAAATATATATATACCGAAATCATCCATCCAAACATACACTTAAAGTAAAGCGCTGAAACATTTTGTAATATTTGATTCCAGCTGATTTTTGTTCATGTCAGTTGACTTCTTTAAATGCCAATGTTAATTTGTGATCTTCACAATTTCTGGCTATAATGACAGAACTCTCTTTTTCTTTAAAGTTGCAATATAAATAAGTTCAGAAACATGAATGAATTCACTGTTTTACACTTTTTGCAGAGAGAAAGACATTTACTTGGAAGTGATGGGATACATGGAAAGGTGACTCTGAAGCCTATTATATACTTTCAGAGTTGGAGAATCGGTATAATGTAGTTGCATTTATGTATGTGGATTTTGCACACACTTTAACCATGTTGCTGATTCTTGTTTTTTGTTGTATAAATTTTGATATGCAGGTATCCTATTTTTCTTTCTTGGAAATTGCCTTAATTTCATTTCCTTTGGCTATGCTGCTCAGGTATGTTTCCATGATACTTGTCGGATATTTTTCCTAACATATGTAATTTTATGATTGTAGTGTGCGGTAGTTTTGCATTATTTTGATTTTTTGAAATATATTTAGTGAAAATTTAAAACTTTGTAGCACCGAATCTTCTGATCGAAGGCATGTTCAGTGTCTGACACGACACCGACACATGTGATTACATTCAATTATGCCATTTTCTTAAATTACTAGGGTGTTGACGTGTCAGTGTCGTGTCCGGTGTCGTGTTAGTGCTTCACAGCCTTAAAAAAGAGTTCATTTGATGTATGCAATGTAATGCCTTTTCTTCTGATTACCTAATTCTTGTATTTGCTCCGCAGTCACTTCTTGCAGCTCTGGGATCTGTTCAGTTTGTATCTAACCTTGCATTTGCTTACTTCGTGTTGAACAAAATGGTGACAGTCAAGTATGCCAAATTTCGATTGAGATTACTGTTTCAATTTTTTGTTTTTACCAAAATTGTTCTACCAATGCAAATTCTTGCGGCTTAATTCAATAATTATCCTTTAAACAGGGTACTGGTTGCCACAGCTTTCATTGTTCTTGGAAATGTTTTTCTAGTTGCGTTTGGAAATCACCAATCACCTGGTATGTAACATATTTCCTTGTTCAATTAAAGCATTGATTCTATGTTTCCTTGTGAAAACAAGGTTCATATGTTAATTAAGCTGATAGCCATATTAAGCTTCAGAAAAATGTCATAATATCATTAAGAGAAAAAATGTTCATTTCAATGGTGCAAACTAATTTATGTGACGGTCTGCTTGTGTTTCAGTATATACTCCAGAGCAGCTGACAGAGAAATATACCAATGTCGCGTTCCTTCTGTACCTTCTAGCTTTGATTGTAATTGTCATCTTGCATCACTCCATTTACAAGTAATGACTAAGATTTAATTATTTGTTATTAGTTTAATTAAAAATTTTCTTTCTTTTTGATTAAAATGTGAAATGTGCAGACGAGGTGAACTTCTGCTTGCTATATCAGGACATGACCTCAAACCCATTTGGGGTATGCTATTGCCATTTTCATATGCTGTGGTTTCCGGGGCTATAGGTTCATGCTCAGTGTTGTTCGCCAAATCGCTGTAAGTCTGCTACTCTGACACGCTATCATGCTTCATGACCTTTGCAGCACTGACACTTTTGATGGAAAGTGTGTCCGGTGTCTGACACGTCTACACGACACCGACACGTGATTACATTTAATTAATTAATTTTTCAATTTTTTACGGATGTGTCAGTGTCTTGGTGTCCGTGTCAGTGCTTAGTAGTTCATGACGCAATAACAATGACTGTGTACTTTATTCCTAATGGCAACTTCATTTTGGCAGTTCTAACCTCTTACGACTGGCTATGTCCAATGGCTATCAGCTGCACAGCTGGTTCACGTATTCCATGCTTCTTTTATTTCTCAGTACTGCTGGATTTTGGGTAAGGCCTATTTTTTGGTAAAATAAAATTCTTAGTACCTTTATCAATGTTTGCAGATGTTTTGATCTGATGAACTTCTCTAATTGTGCAGATGACTAGGTTGAATGAAGGACTGTCCTTGTTCGATGCAATTCTTATTGTTCCCATGTTTCAAATAGCATGGACATTCTTCTCAATCTGTACAGGATTTATATATTTTCAGGAATATCAGGTAATTTCACGTCTAGTTATACATATACATGTATTGCCTCTCCTTGCCACTGAGACTCGAAGAAGTTAAAATCAAACTATCGCTGAAATTTTTTGAAAAATCTACATCTACTTTGATGAATTGGTGAAAATAATGATGTGGGTGATTTTAACTATAATTAGCCAATAGGTTAAGCCCATTGTATTTGTAATATTAAAATAGGTCGCTCGGTAACTGAAGATATGGAATTGAGAGAATCATTACGCAATAGCTCAATTTCCATACCATCGCTGAAATAATTTCAAAATTCTTGGTTTTAGTAGTGTCATTGGTGGATGTGGCTGTTATGAAAGGTTGTTGTTTGGTCGAGATGTGAAAAGTGAGTCACTGCATGCCTGTCATTAACAGCGATTTAGTGTTCCCCAACGAAAAGGGGGTCAGTGAAGTAGGTTGGGAGTTTGTTACCGTGACTAAGAACTTGGTTAGAAGAGAATAAGGGTGTTAAAAAATTCAGCCAAGTCTTTTAGTATGCTTCCTAGCCACCACACCTACCATGCTATTATAGCACGTTGAGGTAGCAATCGTTGGCTATTTCCTGGAACCGGCAAAATTCACCCAGTCTAGAGCCATCAAAGTTCACCCAGTTTAGTAAGCTAAAAAGGGCTATCCTAGTCCAGCATATCTTCGGGACTGTGACAACTATAGGAATCTTTTGAGGCCTTGCAAAAGACCTTCCCTTTATTTCCTCTTTAGGAGAAGGAGAAATACATATAGAAAGCATATGTGAAGAAGAGTCATAAGAAGCGGGATAACTAATGTAAATGAAACTGAAGTACTATAAACAGGGGGTTGGCAGAGTAGGTAGTTAGTTACCGACTTACCGGGTAGGAATTCAAAAGAATCTACAGCATCAAATGGGAAATTCATGTGCCAATATGGGTGGGGGGTTTGATTGTATTCATTCTGACATCATTGAGTTAACTAAGATTATAGATTGAAAATTTTAGGAATGCAAATGTGATAATATGGATTGTTGATGAACCTTGCACGATGGTTTTAAACTGTACTTTTATTTTAACTTTGACATTGTAAGTTTTGTTCAGCATGATATGGTTGAAAACTTGAAACCAAATTTGATTATTATGAAATAGTGGTAACGTCACGTAGAACACATGCTCGATGAGTTTTCAAATGAATAGTGGCAAAATTATGAAGAACATGAACTTGACTGCATGACTGCACATTTCCACCAAATGGTGGGATATGCGGCTAATAACTGCTGCATGACTCCATTTATTCATAATAAGTTGAGATCCTTCTTGAACCTCCCAGGAGTAAATGTTTCTGAATTCTCGATGCTTTCTGTTAAGACCGACGGTTGTTAGGAGGGTAGGGTGGCAAATAGTGAAATTATTTCAGAATACGTTGCATAACGGCAGTGGCGAGAAATTATTTGGGAATGAGTGGGAGTTATTATAAGGGGTGTGTGTAAGAGACTTGTAGAGGCAGGAAAAGATTGAGAGGAATATTAGGCGCCAAAGTCTGGTAAGGAATGCAGGGTTCCTTCTCCAGCAGGATTATCTTTTCATGGTTATCATTTCAATTCATTTTTTTAGTATACTCTATAATAGAATTTATCCATCTGCTTAAGTGATTTAGTATAAATTCAAGTTAGTTTTCCAATCCATATTTTTGGCATCTATCCCTTCTACTGCTTTTATTCATTTTATTTTAATTTTTGTTTGATGAATATTAGTATCATTGCGTTGATAAATACTGAATGTTTTTTCATAATAAATTTAGGTGTCGTCTAAACCTTATCTTCATGAAAACAGGTATTTGACACGTTAAGGACAACAATGTTTATACTTGGAATGATGTGTGTGTTCATTGGTATTTCTTTGCTGGCACCTGATGAATCAAAAGGTATTTATAAATTCATAATTGTTTTATGGTTTTACTATAAACCGAGGTATTCAAAGGTTAATATGTAACTTGTTCTAAATGTTTCAGTTTCCGAGACTAAAGATAGTTCTTTGGATTCTGTAGTGTCTCCTGCCATTTCAACAGAAACAAAGAGGTATGATACAAAATCTTTAACTACCAAAAGTGAACAATTATCATATTTAAAAGACATCCCTGAAAGGAAACTAAATGATTGAAGTACTAGTATATTATCGTTATCATCAAAATATCTGTTAAGAAACTTCCAGTATATTCCTCTCTTCTGCTTTCATCTTTGAAGTAGAAAAATGTCAATTTTTTTACACATAATTTGATTTCGTCATGATGCTTACACACATGTTTCTTATTATGGGTGACTTTCACTAATGCCGATACTGTTTTATCTGCTATAGGCTAGTAACATCGTCCGAAGAAGCACACAGCAAAGACACGAGATCTTTTGTCAAGGGAGTCCTCATAAAGATTACAGATACTCTGGTCAAGGCAAAGGTATATCATTATGACTGGTTGCATTAACATTCTTGTCCGATGCTATCAGTTTCGGTAAGTAACAATCTGAGTTTCTATCTATTTGCAGACTTCTTGTGCATTATCTCTTGGTTTTGGGGAGGATACTATCAATGCATCTTCAGTTCTTGTGATGCCAATGATGTCATCAAGAATGAATGGCTTCAGAGGCAATGGACTCGAACGTTCAAGAATTTTATCGATGAGAAATTCTGGTTGGAGCAAGATACCTATGGATGAAGATGCAACAAAATTGCTTGAAACTAATTCAACTGTTCCTCCTAGCCCTTGATAGTGTTTGTTAGTCATTGCCGTAGGATTTCCCAGGTTTTGGATTTTTTTTTTCTCCGATTTTTTTAATGATTGGTGTAGATGAGATATAAACCATTCATAATTCAATTATTTGCTCTATTAAGCATTCATGATTCTTCCCCCCTAAGGAAAAAAATGATGAAAAAAAATTGTTGTATATTGTATATACTTGTAAATTTTTGCTTGAACAATTGAAAAAAAGAAGATGCATTCCTTTAAATGTACTTCTTATGCAAATATATATGCATGATGTTGGTGTAGTACTTTTCTTCAATTATACCCTTCATTTAAACTATTGCAATTACAAACAATTTTACTACTATGTTTGTTCATGCAAGATGCAATGTTATATGTAATGCACCCAGACCAGAACTACCAGGTTATCGATCATAAACAGAAAGCCAAGACTTTACATTCACAGATACAATACGTCACATCTTCATATTTCTATGATCTAAACAATTTTGTGCAACGCTGGTGCTCGATTTCTTCTATTAGTTTATTACATTCCAGTTAATTTGTGCAATAGGACCAAGCCTATATAATATGTTGTCAAAACTATCAAGCTAAAAATGAAAGTGTACATCCTGGAGATTTCCTAGGATAGGAGGACAGTTGTTCTATAATTTCACTTTTTGGCAAAACCATCATTCCTTTAGTAGTATTGCCAATTGTGTCATGTCTTGTAAAAGACCCGATTTCTGTAAATTATATTTGCAAATCGAAGATCATTTTCCGAGCCATTGAAGTTGAATATAGTACATGATCTAAGGTTAGACGAATCCCATTCAAGAACTGAAATTGGGTATTTCCATTCCTCGGATAAGCTCGTAAACCTCCACTGCCAAACATTATTCCACTAAGTGAGTTTAGCTACATTATTATGCATGGATTGGATCGAATCAAATAACATTTATCAAAATATATGGACAAAAGAAAAAAGAACAAGCAAACAAATTAAAATACCTTTTTAATGAAAAGAATTTGAAGCTTGGGACAATGGAGGAGCCGTTCAACTACATATGGCAATGTGAGATGAAGTTCCTCCATATGACGCTGTATTGCAGCTTCTAGCCATTTTGTCACATTAATTTTTTTTTTTTTTTTTTTTATGGTTTCTAAACGGACAGTACTCGAAGCAAAATTTTTTGGAGGGTGAATAGCAAAGTGGGGTCCACCGCTTGGAAAGAATGGCCATAGTAAACGTCAGTTTGGCTGGGAGAAAAGAGAGAATGTAAAGCAATAACTCATCTGGTAAATAGCTGATCCTGTCAACCAAATTGTTTCCCTCCGGTGAAAAATAATTTTTTAAAATTGGTTGGCTATGAATAAAAACTATGATTATTTCATAAAACTACTATAATAATTTTCTCAAACAGATATACAAAACAATAACAATTAACCGTAGTAGAAGAATAGGTTGAATGAACCCTGGATTCTTTTTTTTTTTTTTTTTTGTAGTGGCCGGGGTTCAAACCCCGAACCTTGCATATTTTATGTATTGTTCCAACCAACTGAGCTAAGCTCACGAGGACAATGAACCCTCGATTCTGGTTGTTCCCTTCTTTTTTTCATCGCTAAAGTAATGTATCAATTCTTCAATTGTATAACTTGTTGCTGAACATTATACCCTATACCCCTACATTTGTACCTTCACCCCTACAAATAATTTATAATTCCAATTTTATCCTTTTTTTTCTATTTAATTTTTGCACATTTATTTTCTTCCATATTTTTAACATTTTCAAATTTGATATGAGTTCACCCCTACATGACATTCAAGGGATAACTTCAATTCAACTGACATTTATGATTCAAATTTTTTGCCGAATTATTGTAAAAAACGTTTCCGGTTTGATTTAATTCCAGAAAATTCATACTACCTTTCCCAAAATTCAAACCGCAAAACTATACTAAACGTATCTGTTTTGTTATTAATTCATTTCCATGTTGATTCATTGCAAGCACAACATTCCTGGATCCATTACAATCATTTTTGAAAACTATTAATAATAAAGAAAACATTATTTTTAAAGAATTTAATTAAAAAAAGCGTGCTAGAATCCATTATAATCATTTCGGAATCCTTTAGAAACGTTTAAGGTAAACGTCGAACCACAAACTAGGATTGTCGCAAAATCTTGTCAAAATCACAGCAAAGGTGTAGCAGATCCGAACCAGAATCGTGATGTGTTTTCCGTTAACGAGATCTAAACTGCAATCGTTGTTAATCAATTTAACTGAACAAATTCTTGATAATTGTTGATCGAAAACGGCTGTTATGGGAGATTCTTGATGTTAATAGGAAACGTTGTTAACCGATAGAGATTCAAGATGATTTCTGACATTGAAGAAACACCGTAGAAAACATTTGATTTTCGATTTTATTTGCAATACTTCCGGTTGTTGATTCTCTGCACACAATTTTTTTTTCCGAGACAAATGAAAGAAAAAAAGGTTTTTAAGTTTATATATAAGGGTAAAATAGGTAGTTCATGTGAAATGTTGGGGTGAGGGTATAACTGTAGGGGTGTAGGGTAAAATTTCCCTTGTTGCTATTTATACTAAAAGGCCCTCACAACAAGCCCAAGGCCCAAACCAATATTTTGATATGTCATCTAAAAATAATAATATGAGTATTACTTTTCCCACCCTATGGGATTCTCGCGTGCCCTATTTTTTTTCCAAAAATGTCCTTGAAGTTTCCGAATTTATAATCTGGAATGGTGTTTTCCTTTGTTAAAGGGTGAAAAAATGAGTTACGAATTTTTCCGGATTTTGTAATCCGAAAACTTAAAAAAAAAGGGGTAACAACTAAATATAACCAGTGTCAAGAACAAAAAGATTGAAAATATGGCTAGAATAGAACCATGCTTAAAGCTTAAGCTCCAAAATTGTTCTTTATGAAGATTCAGTCCAAATTTGTAACAACTAAATATATATCCAAATTTCGTCTTCATCAAACAATATTGCAATAATATCAATCTATGCTTAGGCTTAGATTATGCTCCAATATTGGTCATTAGGAAGATTTAAGTACAAAACTGTAACAACTAAACCTTACATAAAACTTCATTCAATAAAATCATCACAAACCATAAACAAGAAGAATAGTATAGTTTACCTTTCATCTCCCCAAGTGACATTAACTTGCAAAATAGGAACAACAAAAGTAGCACCAAGAATCCTAGCAATAACACTCTATTTTATTGAAAAAATCATGTAGCGCATCCTATTTTTTGAAGTTTTCGGATGACAAAATCCGGAAAAATTCGTAACTCATTTTTCACCCTTTAACAAGGAAAACACCATTCCGGATTATGAAATCCGGAAACTTCAAGGGCATTTTTGGAAGAAAAAAATTAAGGCGCACGAGAGTCTCATAGGATGGGAAAAGTAATACTATAATAATATTGATCTAAAATAATATTTGCAATTTTTTTATTTTATGCCCGGTTTATATGTATCATAACAACACACCAAACTTGATCAAAAAAAGAACAACACACCAAACCCTAAATACCTTGTGGTTTCAAAATACTAAAAACATGGAAAAAATTGGTGTCGCTTTTGACAACAATTTCTAGAAGAATATATGTTAGACGGGAATATATGTTAATATCAGAATAAAAATATAAAAATAATAAGTTTACACACAAGAATATGAACATTTTTCTACATCGACTATTTTAGACGAAAATATATTAATATCTGAATAGAAAATAACACAATCATAAGACTACACATGGGAATCAATATTTTAACTGAAAATATATCCACATCTCAATGAAAATATATTAATACTTTTAAACTTTTTTTTTTTTAAGTAATACTTTTAAACTTTTTTAAAAATCAAGTAATATTTTAAGGTTATTTGACTTGCTTCTACTTGGGCAATTTGGAAGGATAGAAACAACTGTGTCTTTACTAATGAGGTTATTGATATTCATAACATCCTCGAAAAAGTGAAGCGCAATTCATTCTTATGGATTTCTTCAAATACTATTTCAATTGCTTTTGATTTTCATGCTTGGTGGAGACTCCCACTTTTGTGTATGGCTGTCATGTAATTTTGTTTTTATTTTTTGGTGGTGACATCCATTGGTTTGGTGCCTTTTTTCTTTTTGTATCAGATGTTGGGTGTTTCATCATTTTTATCACACCTTGTGCGGGGTGAATCACCTTTCCTTTGAGTAATATATTCCATGGTGTGATTCCTTTTGATTCTCGGTTGTGTATAGCTGGTTGTAACACAGTCGAAACTAGCACTCATTTGTTTTTACACTGTCCTATGTTTGGCGCGGTTTGGTACTTATTATTCAGGTGGCTCGGCGTCTCAACAGCCATTCCTCTTGGTGTGGTCGACCATTTTAATCAGTTTTTCTTAGATGGTGGTAACGTGAAGGCCCGTGGTGCAATTTTACATGCTATCTGGTTTGCAACTACGTGGGAAATTTGGAAAGAAAGAAATAACAGGTT
>Ga0315914_1008791_pt1 | contig 13284 bp, 5 predicted proteins | sample MpolenodulesMG_FD_203920 | JGI IMG/M metagenome (GOLD analysis project Ga0315914, IMG submission 203920) | Medicago polymorpha root nodule microbial communities from Los Angeles, California, United States - elongated nodules | ecosystem: Host-associated > Plants > Roots > Nodule | place: USA...
AATCTTATTATGAATTGTAAGATACATTACGAATAAAAATATGATATTTTTAGTAAAAACAAATGACATAGCTAAATTATAAGCTTATATATCATATACAAATCTCAACAATTTAAGATTCAAGTCATCAATCAAATGACAAATGAAAAGTTGTTGACTATACAACGTTAACAACAACAAAAAGTGGCAGATTACACTAGACTAGTTTTGGTAGTGATTCATTGTAATGGTAATCAAATATATAGGAGTTTTGATGCTATTCGGACACAAAATCACACCAATAAACTTAGATGTGTGGAGCACAAGGGAAGTAGTAAACCAATATTAAAGTAACATCAAGCAACAATAACAAACCTAGATTAGATCTAATCTAGGAATCAAGTGAAAAGCAAAAAACCACAAGCAAAAGATAAAGAGAGAAAAGAAACAAACACACCAAGAAATGTTTACCCAGTTCAGTCTAACAATGACCTATTTTGGGTGCTACAGCAGGTTGTATCTATATCGAGCTCATAAATCGATCAATATATGTTACCCATTCTGATGCACCTGTTGTGGGTGACCATTACATGTTGTATACTTCTATCTGCAAGTGCTCCTTTGTTATGTGTTAGATTTGATATGATAAATTGGAGCAGCTACTGAACATTTATGTGCTACTTTAGCCACTCATTTCACTAACCATCTAGATTGATCATTGTTGCTACTAGCTTAAATAAGTTTGTTTATTTATACTCATATAATGAAGGAAATGTTCAATTTCTATTTCTTTTACATTAGTACATGATTTATAGTTTAACAAACTTTATCTGATTTTCAGCTTCTATATTATACTTTTGTTATTCCCTTTCATTTTCACAAGACTAAATGATTCTTTAATTACAATAGCCTATATACTCTATAATCTATATACTTGTTTTCCACAAAATACATACTGAAAATCACAATTAGGATAAAAAAAACAAAGTAAGATCATAATTTCATAAAATCTAATTAGTCGAAATTTTTTAACTCTTTCGGTTTTGTGAGTTAACTTGTAGCCCGTTGGCCTGTTTAGGATTTCATTTAAACTTTAAACACGTCTCCTAAACTACCATCTGGCCTGGTACATTTTGACAGTGTTACTTTTATATGTTCATCTTAGATAAACTGATAATGAATGACCTTAAAGGTTTACTTGGTTGCCTTTTTGTTTTTCATATCTTAGATAATGACTGTGTACTAATATTTTCAATATAATAATGACAGAGACCAAGTTTTTGAGATCAGTTACAAATTATCAAGCAATCAATGCTGACACTCTCAGGGCCCAAAATATGGAATCTGGACCATTCTTCAACCAGGTGACAAAAGTGAAATTGAGATAAGTTCTCACTATTTATGCTGCGCTCAAACTCTAACATTTGCATATGTAAACGAATCAATATTCAGTAGGTGACAGCAGATTTAACACCTCTAAATGCAAAGAAAGTGGCTGTGAAATTTGACACCTTCAAAATTGCAGGCTTAGCAAGTATTCAAAGTCTCAATAATCATCATTGAAAGTATATTTTGTAATATTCTAGATGTAATGGCTTGAGAACCTATATGAATACAACAACATTCCACTAAGTGAGGTCAGCTACATGGATCAAACAATGTCATAGTAGAGAAATTTCATCTAATTGTTCAAAAAATTATATGTAATAGCCTGCTCAATTCTCTGTAGAATCTATAGTCACTTCTAAACTATCTTTTATTTACTCTCCCCATTCCAACTATGGTATAGCTTATTGTTGGTTAGCTGTTTCATTGTTTCAACTGTCAATTTCTAACTCCTAACTCAGGCTTTAGTCCCATGCATCGATCTATTCTATGCTTATGCTATCTCTTCTTACATACACCTAGAAGCAAAAAACACCAAAAAATCTTAAAATCTTAAATAAATAAATAAATGCAATACTAGTCTACAAAGGCAATTGCAGAATGTTATAAACAAGCAGAAGCAGCCACATCTAATTTTCCATATAAGAAATGAAGAAATGTGTGATTTAGAAGCAAGTTGAAACAGAGGAGATAAAGATTGCTTCTTCCACATTTGGTTTTGAATAAATCAATCATCTACCGCTATATTTTTTGTTTTCGTCTCTTTAGAATTCAAGGACACAGTAGTACGAGCCTATTCAAAGTGAGGAATAATTGTTAATGTAGTTGAGGGACCCCTATAATACCTATCCAAAGAGTGGAAGAATAGTTAGTGTATTTGAACATCAATATCTCAGTACTGTCCATCTAGTGACAAACAAATAGATAGATAAACTTTTCAACTTCATCATTTAAGATGTTGTTATAAGGATATATTGAAAAGAAATGCTCAAATACACGCAAGCTTTAACTGAGGAACCAATTCCTACTAATAGTACTTCACCCATTTCAGGGATTAAAAATTTAGGGAAGATAAAAATTACCTGGTCCAAGATTCTATAATTACCGCCCATCCTTGTATGCTTCATGTTAGAAGGGAAGGAGAAGCAGAGATCATCATGGTCTTGCAATTTAAATAGAGAAAAATGCATCCTTTTCATTTGCAACCATTGCTTTGAAAAAATGTATCATCGGTTCACAGCGAGACACATTTTGCGTTGCTATGTGAAAAAGTGAGTGCACTTCTGTCTATCTCATTTTTTCCAACCCATCGCCGATGAACATTGGTAATAAATGACAAAAATAAATAAAAGTAATTTTTCAATCAAACAAGAAAACATAGTAATTTTTAAATGACAGAAATATCCCAGAACTGTTGCACTGAAAACTTCAGACTCAAATACTTAATAATAATAATAATAATAAAGATAAAGAAGCAAGTATAAAAACTACAAAAGCATTCTTTCTGATCCAGATAGCTAAGATAACAAAAATTTAAAGAAGCAAAGTTCTCTTTCAAACCAAAAATGGGACATATATCCGGTGCTATGATAGACTGTTGGTTTTAATAATGATCAAGATGCCTAGCTATGATTGAGCAGGAGCTGATATTCTGTTTGAGTTGTAAAATCTAAAAGCAGGAGGAAAAAAATCCACAGATATGGGCTAAGAATGATAAATCAAACAGCAGTTTTCTTGTTCCTGAAATTTTCCTTCATCATGGCAAATTTTTTCTTGCACTGGATAACCGTCTTCCCAGGTACAGCTGCAGCTACTCGTTCCCATCTCTGGTTAGCTTCCTTTGGGAAGGTTTTTAAAGCTTGAACTAATGCTCTTTCCTGCACTGCAGACCACGCCTCTTGTTCTGGAACTTCTTGAGAGTCTTCCGAGTTGATGTTGCTTGTTGTTGTCGGTACCGGTGTTGGAATTGTTGTTGTCGTCGTTGTCGGTACCGGTGTTGGAATTGTTGTTGTCGTCGTCGTCGGTGTTGGTATAGTAGTTGTTTTAGCATCACCATTTTCAGTTGCTGTTGCTGGTATTGATACCCCTTCCAATTCTTCTCTAGTTGACAGTGGGGATGCAATTGATTGTGCTGCAGGTTTCCTCTTCTCAAGAAATGTATCAAAAGCTTTGGCTGTATCGGGCTTCTGGAGGAGAACGGTTTTAGTTGCTTTCATTATTTCTTCAACAGATCTTCCAGTGCCAATGTATTCTGAAACAACCTCCCATCTCCTTGAAGTTCCTTTGGGAAACTTTTGTATCCCTTTTCTCAATAGTTCAATCTCTTCTTTAGTCCAAGGTTTCTCCTTCTTCTCTATGTAGCCTGCTAGAGAACTACTGCTTCCATTAACCTTGACAGAGCCATTTTGTTGATTACTTTTCTCATCAACCACGTTTTTCTTGCAACTCAGTGCATCTTTTAGAGCTTCTGCTTGCTCTAACACCTCTTTGTCTTCCATTTTCTCACACAAACCCCTCAATTGTTCAATATCAAATGACATGCAAAGCTCTTCTACATCGTCTTCAGCAATATCAAGTATGTGTTGTGACAAGATAGGTCTTGAGATAGTTCGAAGACGTGTTCGCTCCTTCCGCAAGAGCTTTTTCTCCTTCTCCTTCACCTTCTTCTGTTGCACAGCAGCTTCGGCAGCTTTTTTATCTTCCTCTGCTTTTCGTTGTTTCTCCTCTTCAGCAATTCTGGCCGCTTCTTCCTCCTCCAACTTCTTTGCCATATACTTGGACTCCTTTTTCCTTTTCTTCTCAGCTTTTGCCTCTTCCTTTCTTCTCAGTATTCTAGGGTCCCTCTTATAAGCATTATCAACAAGAGTGCGGATACGTGCATACTCTTCCTTCCTAGCTTTTTCTGACAGTTTTGCATTCTGCCTTTCCATCCATCTTTTATGATCTCGGGATTCAGCTTGCTCAAGATCAAACTCATCAGCCTGGGGAAACTCTCTCCAGCTTTTAAAGGAATACCAAAAATTGTAGAAACTATCAACTTCCTTTATTGAAGACTTATCATCACCTAAAGATGGAATTGGTTGATTAACGGACCACCGCCCATTCCTCATAAAAGCAGGACCAAACACCTTGTAGAAGTCTTGTGGATCACAGTCAGTGGGGATCTCATCATCAAACTCGTCTGTAGAATCATAAATTCTTCTTTTTACGGGATCAACCAACACTGCATAAGCCTCTTGGATTGCCTTAAAATGAACATCTATTTCAATCTTCTTTGCCTCTTTCGCAGCTTCGGTTTGCTCGGAAAGAACAGCAGCAGCCTGTTTGTCCGGATGAAACCTCAAGGAAGTTTTATGATAGCTTTTACGAATTTGATCCTCCGTAGCAAGGTATCTAAGATGGCTCAAACCCAATAATGCATAATGATCTTGCTGTTGCTTGTCTCCATCACCAGATTTCTTCTTGCTCTTGCTGCTGTAAGAATCAGATGGCAAATAAACATGTTCCTTATCTTCAACCACATTCTTCTTATCTGCATCTTTGTTGTCTTCTTTCTTAACACCAAGAAGTTTAAGTGCAGCAGCATGAAAAGAATGACCAGCCGGGTCATATTTCGTTGCCTTAACCGGAAGACAGTTTGATGAAACAAAAATAGGCTGCCCATCTACAAGCTCTTGTGAGTAAGTAATAAGACGGTATTTTGTGTGAACAGCCATTATGGAGGCTGGCCAACAAAATACAGAAAAACTGGTAATACTTGATATCCTTCAATTGAATCACTCCAACCTGTATCCAAAGAAAATTGAAAATTATTAAGATTTGTACCAGCAAATCAAAATACAATAAACCATTAAATTTTGTAAACACAAGTTCAATTAAGGAGACATATAGAGATTCTGTGAACAAGAAAATAAAATCTAAAAACAATGAAGTGAAATAAGAAGCTCGGAATACAACAATACTGGTTCCTAATAATACTGCATATTATAGATTGTAATTTACACGAAATTCTTGAAGACAGACACAAACAAAAACCTCAGATGATAGAAACAAGAGCAAATTTTGTCGTATTTGTTTCTACTAAATCAATTAAACACAAAACATCAAAAAGAATTAAACATGATGTTATTAATGACAGAAACAAACACAAAACATAGATAGATGTTATAGATACATGCGAATTATATCATGTTTGCTTTTACTAAAACATTAAACACAAAACATCAAAGAGTATTAAAAGTTAGATCGACATACCTCCTTGAAGAGCTGGAAAAGTGAGAAATTGTTGAATTTGCGGCCGTGAAGTGGCGGGATCGGAGTGAGAATGAAACTAGGTTTGGATGATGAAGCAAGTGTTTAATTTTAGGGTTCAGAGCGAGAGAGATGGGGGACTAATTCATAACTATAACTAAGCTGTTGCAACACGTTTCTTAAAGGCTTGGATATTTTGCTGAGAGAATTGGGCCATTTTGGCCCAAATAGGATTTTCTTTTCCCACTCTCCTCTCTCTTCTCGTGCACGCTCCATTACTCTCAAAATATCATGTTCGATCCGAATCATATATTAAAACAATTGAAAATAATTATTTTCAAAATTTAAAATAAAATGCATCAATCACAATTTAAAAATAAATTTAAATTATCTATTAACCTTTAAATTTTATTAATTTGAAAACATTAAATTAATTTATTTTGAATTTAAAAATTTGAAATGGATTATGAGAAAAAATAGTTGTAACAAATATTGAGGGAAGTCTGGAGTTAATTGAGTGGATGTTTAATCTTCTCAAATAAAAAAAAAAGTGGATGAGACTTGGCTAAGACATATGAAGCATGATAAATTGATATATGTACATGGAATTTCGAAATTAAGTGTTGAAACAACCCCTATTATTATTAACTAAATAAATAAAATATTGACTATAGTGATTTTATTAGTAATTTTAAATTAAATGATATTCCTTTTCGATCAATAGTATAAACAAAAAACTACATTTTAGATTCATTGAGTAGGTGACGTATTTGATCAATATACAAACCATATTCATCATTTATTCTATGAATTTAAATGTGATTTTTGACTTATAGTAATAACTAGAGATACTTTTGCCAGTGTTATTTTTCTAAAGAATAAAAACATCTTACAATTGTTCTTTAAAAAAAATAAATCTTACAATATAGTTGTTGTCCAAAAATATCTCAAAATTACGCTACAGAACCAGTCAGCATAAACAGAATAGTAGGTTTTGGGAATAATAATTATATAAAAGAGAGACCTTTGAACACACAAGACCGCATAGCGCAGTGGATTAGCGCGTCTGACTTCGGATCAGAAGGTCGTGGGTTCGACTCCCACTGTGGTCGAGATTTTTTCAAATGATATACACATTTTTATGAAAACGACGTCGTTCCATTACCGTAGCAGTGTTCTACTATCAACAACGTTTTAGTCTATCGTAACAAATCCTGGCCTCACAACAAAAGAAAGAAGAAAAAACTCCCACCATCAAATCAACTTGTTGGTTGCCAGTTGAGGCAAAGATAAATCAATATAATCGATTTTTTTTCCTCACCAAATGAGTGCCAAGAAAATGATTTATCTAAAATATAATAATATTCCTTCATTTTATAAATAATTTATCAAAAGCGGATGCTTTTAATAATTAGTAACATTGTCTTGTTTACTTAATCTAAATGTTGAATTTGTTATTCAGGAAAATATACATTATCTAAGTGTTTGGAGTACTTTTTTTTTCTTCTAAGAAGCCAAAATAAAATAAAAATAAACAATTACACGTGCATGAAATTTTAACCAACAAAAGTCATATATAGAAACCATAAAGCCAAACTGGTTAAACAAAAAAAAAATGTATATTTGGAAAAAACTTGCATATATACCCAGCAAAGAAAGATCTAAAAGACAAGATTGAGGCAAACACAAATTATTTTTAGAGCAGTATAGAATAATAGTGATAATACAAATGATTCAAAATTGACTAAAGAAGAAAAGGAAATAAAATTGTGACCAGAGGATTGAAATTCCTAAATCCCCAAATCAAACTCCTTCCTCCTCACATCTCTCCATTTGCCTCTGCAGATTACTTCTTCCTCATTGCCCCTACGCCTTCTCCAATCCGGCTACCACCACAGACTATTTCCTCCCACCCTTAAACTTCCTCTTGAAAGTTATTTTAGAAATTTTTGGTTATGTATATTGATTGTTTAAGTTGAAAAAAGTCCAGCAAAAAAAAAGGAAAAAATTAGGGGTGGGCATGGTTCAGTTCGGGATGAAAACTGAACTGAATTATTTCATAAATTTAAAATAACTGAAAACTGTTTACATTTTGAACTGAACTGAACTGAACTGTTCCAAGCAATAAAAGTTGACGGCAAAGACCAAATGTAGTAACTAAGATTATTTTTTTTAGGTGGTGTCCGAAGTTCGAACCTCAAACTTTGTATTTACTATGCATAACATTTAAGGATTTTTTAACATTTATTTATATTGAAATATAAGGATTATCGTGCAAAGGGGGCAAAATGTAGAGAACAATAACATATTTAAACTCAAAAAAGCTAATATTTATTATAAAAAAAAAGAAGCTAATATTAATTTTAAAAATTAAATAAAACGAGTAAAAAAAGTGGTTTTTATAATTTTTCCAAAAAAGCTAATATTTATTAAAAAAAACAACTAATATCCTTATTTATTAATTTTGTTAGGTCTGCAGCACCTTAACCTAATAATTTTCCTATAAAATGCTGCATTAGGTTAGCAGCAATTTAACCTAACAAATTCTATTTAAAACACGAGTTTTTTAAAGCTCCATATGTAAGTATTATTAATTGGTTATATTATTAGAAATCACTCATTAACTGGTTATTATAAATCATCCATAATGCCCTTCATAAAATAAATCACCTATAATGTCCTTCAAAAAATAAATCACCCCTAATCATAACAAAAAATATTGGGTTAAAAAGAATTATCTATAAAAAATCAAATGCACATGTATTAAAACATATATAATTGGATCACTCCGATTAGACGACCGATCTATATTAAAAATGAAAAAAATATAATGTTTATGACATGAATTTAACGATATAAATTAATGCATTTAAAAGACTTACAACTTTAATAAGAGAATTGCTCTCGTTAAAATATATGATTCTTCTGTTGTGTGCGTAATTTATCACGGTTTAGGGTTTGTTTCCCCTGAGAGAAACATGATTTAAGGTTTGCTATATATAGCCGAGTTTGCATGGAAATTAGGGTGTTCAGTTTGTAAACGTATTAAACAAGTGTACAACAACTTGTAAAAAAAAGTCTACAGAAACAACAGATATATACAAACGATGACACAACATGATAGGAATGAAAAACTCATAAGTGAGGAAAAATATTAGGATTGCTGCATTCTAGAGAGAATTTGTTAGGTTAGATTGCTGCTAACCTAATGCAACATTTTAGAGGGAAATTATTAGGTTAAGTTTGTGCAGACCTAATAAAATTAATAAACACGGTTTAGGGTTTGATATATATTGCCGAGTTTGAATGGAAATTAGAGTAGCCGAGTTTGCATGAAAATTAGGGTAGTCGAGTTTGCATGGAAATTAGGGTATTCTGTTTGTAAATGCATTAAATAAGTGTACAACAACTTGTCAAAAAAAAGTCTGCGGAAACAATAGATATATACAAACGATGACACAACATGATAAGAACATGATAAGAATGAAAAGCTCACCGCGAGAAATACTAGGGATCTCTGCATTTTAGAGGAAATTTGTTAGGTTAATTTGGTGCTAACCTAATGCAGCATTTTAGCGGGGAAATTATTAGGTTAAGTTGGTGTAGACCTAATAAAATTAATAAATAAGGATGCAGCGCACCAATTTAACCTAACAAATTCCTCTAAAAATGCAGCAATCCCTAATATTTTTCCTCATTGACGAGCTTTTGATTCCTATCATGTTCTTTTCATTCCTATCATGTTGTGTCATCGTTTGTATATATCTAATGTTTTTGTAGACTTTTTTTTTACAAGTTGTTGTACACTTCTTTAATACGTGTGAATTTTTTTTTGTAAGGATATACGTGTGAATTATTGTTGGGGATGCTTTTGTATCTTTCCCACTTATTGAAACTTGATATATTTATATGGACTAAAAATTGAATTAACCCTTCGTTTTACTGTGTATCAAAATATTCTGTCTCATAACACTCGTGCGGTGCACGAGTCTGCATTTTAGTTTGTTATGAATATCATAAGTGGATGTCCACAACCTTTGTAATTATCTCTTAAGTGAAACCATATTTGTTATGAATATCTTCTAAGTCACGTATATTTGTACTCATCCCTTAAATACTTAAGGGTTAAGTCATGTCATTGTACTTCACTATAAATAGAGATCACATATAACATAATTGTAGATAACAAGAGAATAATATAATCTTCTTTCTTATCTCTTTATTCGCTCTTCTTCTCTTTAATCTAGTTCTTCTTATTCTAACATAACAATATTAATTTTAAAAATTAAATAAAACGAGTAAAAAAAGTGGTTTTTATAATTTTTGTTTTTGTAAACCTCATAAAAGAAGTTAAAAGATAATAAAACCCTAAACCCTGCCGGAACCATTTCCACCGTGATTGTTGTCGGTGATTAACTGAGCTAGCAAGAATGAGAGGACTCAACGGAACAATATCCATCGCCAGAGCCTTAAGAGCCAACTCCACTGCCGCTTCCACCTTCCTCCGACCGCCTCGAGCAGCTTCATATTGGACTTCATCCACTAACCCTCAAAATCTCGTTGATCGCTCCTACCTATCAACTCCCTCTGTTGTTCGCAGCGACGTCATCGGATTTAGGTTTTACAGTTCTTCCGCCACTGCCGCAGCCACATCTCCGGCGCAACAAGACCTCAAACCAAGAATCTCAGAACAAAATAGCTTCAATCCCAAAGAAGTTGTTCTCTTTCAATACGAAGCTTGTCCCTTCTGCAACAAGGTTAAAGGTCAAAAATTATTCAAATTAAACGTTACTTGTTTGTTAATTTAGATGAATATTGCTTTGAATTTCCTATTGTTTTTGCATTTTTTCCTCCAGCGTTTCTAGATTATCATGGTATTCAGTACAAAGTGGTGGAAGTAAATCCAATGAACAAGAAAGAGATTAACTGGTCTCATTACAAGAAGGTGCCTATTGTCACCGTTGATGGTGAACAATTGGTTGATTCTTCAGGTTTGTAATTGTCTTATTAATATTTCCATTTGTGGTTTATTGTTTTATTATGTATAGAATGTTGTTCTCAAATGTTGCCCTTTTATCAGACATAATTGATAAGTTGGTCAAAAGGATACATCCAGATTATGATCTAAATGCAGACGAAGAGAAGAAGTGGCGCGAGTAGGTTTTTCTAATCCGTTCTTCTTGTTTATTTGAACTGTTTGATTGCCTCTAGTTATCTTTTTTAGTTAAAATACGGTTGTGCTTGTACCACTGCTCTGCTAAGGTTTTTAAATTATGGTTTTTGTGGTCCTGTTACATGTTTGATGTTGTAGAGAGTTGTGGATAAATACAGCTAATGTGTCTGCAACTTGTACAATCACTACAAATAACTGTAATATAATGACCGATTTAGAGATCGATTACAAAATTCAGTCACTACATAGACTGAAATAATCCAGTCAGTAAGTAGAGAATTTTTAGTAGTGAATATAGTTACAAACCACAATGACAATCTAAAACCATGGGTATTTATGAAATTATTAGGAGTCTGGTTTTCCTGCAACTACTGTTTTTTCTTCCTTTTTATATTGGATGCAAGATTAAGTACATATGGCTTTGGCTTTGATTTATCAAATGATTATTTTGCTGTGACTTGTTATATAGGTGGGTTGATAATCACTTGGTGCATGTTTTGTCACCAAACATATATCGAACTGTTTCAGAAGCTCTTGAATCATTCGATTATATCACTACTAAAGGTAAGGTTTTGACTTTCTCTATGTATATTTCACTCTCTCTAAGTTTAATATTGCTTGAAATTGATTCGTAATCCTCTGTCATTTTCCAAATGTGAAGATAATTCCTTTTTGAAGATTTGATAACTTGTTACATTCAGTTATTTTATGGAAATTTGTTGATATTGTAACAATGGGATGTATATTAAGCTGTCTCTGTGGATGTATGACGTTGCTGATCTCCTGATTTTAATCAATTTGTTTTTCTTGGTTCAACTTCAAATTTAAGTAGATCATATTCACCTGAGCCATGTTTTTAAAGCTGTATGTTTTGTCCGCTGCCTTCTTTTTCTTTTTTTGCTCTTTATCCTGAAGTCTATCATGCTATGGAGTGTAGGCAATTTCAGTTTATATGAAAGGTTAGTGGCTAAGTATGGTGGTGCTGCTGCCATGTATTTCGTGTCGAAGAAATTGAAGAAGAAACACAATATCACTGATGAGCGTCAGGCTTTGTATGGAGCTGCTGAACAGTGGGTTGATGCTTTGAAGGGCCGAAAATTTCTTGGTATGTTCAAGTTCAATGACCATAATAACTGAGATACGATACAAAAAATGTTAAGTATGTGTGTTACCTTGAAGACTCGTAACCCGTAAGTGCTTATATTCTTGAATTTTGGCAGGTGATTTGGAACCTAATTTAGCAGATCTTGCTGTCTTTGGTGTTCTAAGACCCATTCGCCACCTCAAGTCAGGTCGGGATATGGTAGAGCACACAAGGATTGGGAATTGGTTTTCTGAGATGGAAAATGCAGTAGGACAGGCTTCCAGAATGAGTGCATAGGTAGAATATTTGTAAGCGAGTTTCAACTCATGGATAAGGAAATGCGTTATGAGAAAACCACATTAAATAAGTTTGCTTCTCCGAAGTTTGACGAGTCTTTGTAAGCAAAACATGTTTTGTTCTATTATTCATTATCGTGGTTGTATTGGTGATTGGTGATCTGTGGTCACATAATGTTCTGTAAAATCCAGGTATTAGGTATATATAAACAACAATAAAACCTTTTTTTTTTCCGACAACATGGTTCAATAAAAAATATCTCCACTCTAGAATGAGCTCAATATGTCTTTTTTGCTGCAATTTCTCTATATATCCTACAGTTACAGGACTGGAAAAATTGAGATTTGTTGCCTTGTGCATCGTGTAGTATTTGTTTTAGCACGAGGTGCAAGGAAAGTGTTGATTCAGATAAGAAATAACTAGTGATAAATCAAATACTAGTACATCTTTTCTTCTTCTTCTAGGACATAGAAATAGAAAGATATGAGAAGACACGAATGCCTCTTCATGGTTCTCCTAATGTGAACCTGTTGCAAAATGATTCACCTGGTGACGATTAATTAATGAGTAAATAGGCAATTACCCTTCTGAAATTGTAAGTTTCGTCAATTATCTTCTTGAAATTAACAAAACTTCAATTACCCCCTGAAATTGCACAACGTTAATCAATTTACCTTCTCTGTCAAATTTTTCTGTTAGTCAACATGATGTTTTGCAAATATCCCCTTGAAGTTTTGCACTTATGTGCTAAATGCCCCCAAACTTGAAAATTTATATTTTTTTTTTCTTATCCTTCTCAAAAGATATTAAAGGCAGACAACTATCCGTTAACTTTAATAATTTAAACTATACAATATAACAATCCAAAATTCACACTAAAAATTCGCAAAAAAGTCTTAATAATGCAAGAAAAATCATGTGCAGAGAACCAAAATGAAAATCAGCTGAGAACCAAAATGAAAATCATCTGCATTAGTTTTGACACGGGTAGAGGAAACCAAGTAGCATAGTTCTTGTCATTTCTTAAATTAATAAAAATACATATTTGTATAGATGCAAATATATATACGTTGAATATCCAAGAAAATGAAAATACATATTTGCCTTATAGCAT
>Ga0315914_1008793_pt1 | contig 13282 bp, 11 predicted proteins | sample MpolenodulesMG_FD_203920 | JGI IMG/M metagenome (GOLD analysis project Ga0315914, IMG submission 203920) | Medicago polymorpha root nodule microbial communities from Los Angeles, California, United States - elongated nodules | ecosystem: Host-associated > Plants > Roots > Nodule | place: USA...
TATTACATTTTAGTGGAACTCTCCTTGGAAGTGCAAGGGGGACAGGACTACTTCCGGTTTGTGGAAGGAACCTGTATAATTGCTTGTGTTCTTTCTTTCTCTGTTCTCTTACTATTATCCGCTGCACGAAGACTCTGAACTATTTCAGACTGTGAATCTGGGAACAGTTTTTCAGAACGTAAAGAAAGAAGTTTTTAAAAACACAATTCAACCCCCCCTTCTTGTGGTTTTTCTCACATTCAAAGAGTCTTAACATTATAATTGTAGTATCCACCAAATCAAAAGGATGTCGGCCATATGAAGTGTGTATCTAAAATGGGGTTGTTATCAAATGCAATTTGAAAACCATCACTTGTCCGGTATTGAGAATCATCCAAGGAGGTTTCAACACACTTGGTTTAGCATGTTTCCTTCGTGGCTAGAATATTCACCGCCAGAAGATGCTGCATATTGCTTATGATGTTATCTCTTTAGCATAAAATCAAGTGGACGTCTCGGGTCACATGTATTCATTTATACGTAGTTTAATTTTTTGATGATCCACTTTATGTATTATGTAGTTTAAATTTTTGATGATCGATTGTATATTTATTACAACTTAAATGTGTTGTATACAATATGCCATATATTTTAGTTTATTTTGATGGCGGTTATCCCAAACTTTTTTGTTTGGCTCCGCCACTGATAGGGTTTAAGGTTGTTTTCGGTGGATCTGGGATGACAGTGGGTGAGCTCAATGTGTTTTATGAGGGATTTGGGGGTAGTTGTGTAGGTTAGTGAACTCAGATAATGAGTTGGCGAACAATACTACCTGTAATCGCTAGAGCAGAAGTCATCATGTTTTATGTTCTCTCGTGATGAAGCGATCGAACGGGAATGCAAATGGAAAAGAGATAACAAAACAAAACACACATGTAATCATATGTATAAGTTGGTTACCGAGTAGCGTTGAGTTTCTTTGAATCACACTTCAAAGAAATGAATCTTAAAGATGGAAAATATTTTGGGGGTTTTTTCATGTGCCTAAATTGAATAACTAGCTAAAGTAAAGTATAACCTTACATAGATAAAAAAATATATATATATACAAATCAATCACAAACATAAGGTGATAACCATAAAAAAATTTTGTTAGTACAAAAGAGTAGATAAATGAACACACCAATGTCCGTCTTTCTGTTAGTACAAATAAATGCAACAAAAAAGTAGATAGATTAGCACATTAATGATCATCTTTCAGCTTTAATCTTTCCCATTATGTTGATTTCAATCTTAGGACTAAAGGCTGTAAAGGCAACCCAAGAGCGCTTAGATGAGATACACATGTCTCTTTTAGTTTAACCAAGGTTATGAATTGAATTCAGCCTTAAACATACATCAATTCGTCTCCGTAGGTGCACGCGTCGAGGATACATGGTTTACACAAGAAAATAGCTGGAAGGGCATATGGCCTAACCAATCTTTCTGCTTACTAGTACAAATAAAAAATGCAGACTGAGAGACAGACAATTAGTGCTCGTCTTCCCATGTCCTAAAAGGTACGAACAATCTTTATTTTTTAGAAAACCGAATTATTTTCAAAACAAATTTTAGTTTTTTTTAAAGATAATATTAGTATATTAAATAAGATGATAACATGAGTATCTAGGTTAAATACATGTAAAACAAAACAAAAAACTAAAAACGTGAGTGAATAGAATAGAAAGAAAGAAAGAAAAAAAAAAAAAGTTAAAAAGGTTAACCAAAGTTTGTTTATAGAGAAGCGCAAAAGAAAACAGAGCTGAGCTGTGAAATCAATCAACCCAGTTACTTCTTTATCATCTTCTCAACAAGGTTAGGTTCGTTTCTCTCACGCTATTCTCAATTATCGATCCCTTTCCCCTTTCCTTTTCTAGGGTTTCTCTTTTTCTAATTAACAACCTCACCCTAATTCATATTTTTATTTTATTTAATTTATATCTCTGCGATTCCTTTGTTTTTCCGTACGCGTTCAACTTCTACGATTAGATCGCGGTGCTTTTTGTTCAATCCGTATGATTAAGAGTATTTTTTACCTAAACGCGATCTTATTCTTGTTTATCATCATTCTAATTTATGTTGATTCTTTCATATCATTATTCAACATGTCACAGAATTAGTTGGGTTAAGTTTAATGTGTAACCTAGCTAGTTTTTTATTTTATTTTATTTTATTTTATTAAGCTTGTGAATATTTGTTGCTTCTGAAAAAGGTGCTGTTTGATTGCAAAAGACTGTTTGGTATCACGTTGGTTTGTCAAAATCACGTCGAGCTACCGTTTTTTTTTTTTTTGCTGGTCTTAACCCTCCGGGGCAAGGGGTCTCGTAATTTGGAGTTCGAAGTAAAGTTTGACCAATAATTGTTCGACTCGGGTGAGCTACTGTGATTTTGCAAAAGTTGCTTTTGCAAAATTGCGGTGACCCACAATGATTTTGGCAAACCCACCATGATACTGAACATCCAATTTTTGTTTGGAACAGGGAAGACACCATGCATCCTTGTTGTCCTTATTGAAAGGAAGTTGTAGATGTTGTTTTTGCTTGGATAGTTATGTTGTCTGTGATATGAAGTGTTCTAATGCTGGTCGATGTTGTTCTTTTAGGAATATGATTAAACTATTTAAAGTAAAGGAAAAGCAAAGAGAACAAGCTGAAAATGCCAGTAATGGAGTACCTGTTAAGAAGCAAAGTGCTGGCGAGTTGCGTCTTCACAAAGGTTACCTTATTGAATTGTTTACCTTTTTTTTTTTTTTTGTGTGTTTCATTGTGTTAAATTTGTGTGGCACTTACACCTACCCACGGCTAGAATTCTTGAATCGAGAGGGAAAGGTGAACAATAAAGGTTTAGTGCTAATGGGTAATTGCCCTAGCAGGAATTTTTTGGGGGCTTGGTTGTTTGGGCCTTGGAGTGTGACTGGAGAGGATTCCAGAAATAAATTACACTAACATCTTGGCTGTTTCATTTGACTACCGAAGATATATGTTTTGGTTTGCTGCTTTACATTCCAGAAGTTTTTAGTTGATATAGGATGAAAAAGAAAAGCATAATGTACATAATGTAGTTAGGTTTTGAAGGGAACAATATTTTTTTTTCTTCATACTGAATGTCATACAGCTTGCATTTTGTAATATCGCAGCTGCTCCCACAATCATCTCCTGCAATTGTGGTCTCTTCTCTAGTGAACAACCAGTCTTCAGTAAACTGTGGATATTTAATGATTGTCCCATTCTCTTCCTCCTTTCTTTTTCATCAAGTCTTAATCATTGTCTATCTCTCTATTTCCTTCTCATCCCTATTTATATATTTCTTTCTTTGTGACTCTCCTCGTTGTTAATTGATTCAAGAGCTGCTAATAATGATACTTTTGGTGAATTTAATTTCTTGCGTTCTAGTTTATCATTCTTGAAGGTTATTAGTTCCTTTTCTAAAATGGTAACCCGGTGCACTAAAGCTCCCGCATACGTAGGGTCCGGGAAGGGGTCCCACCATTTGGTGTATTGTAAGCATTACCCTCTTTTTACACAAGAGGCTGTTTCCAGGACTTGAACCCATGACCTTTCAGTCACATGACCGTTTATTAGTTCTTTTTCTATTTTGTTAATTCTGCAATTTGTGTGTATATATTATTATACTCCCATGAATACCTTCATGCTTCTGCTATAAGCTGCAATGTCGTCTGCCAGGCTTGCTGCCATGTACCACTATCATCCTTTAATAACATTGCATAAAATGGGTAAAATTGTACAAAGGTAGATGTATGTTGTTTTATTATTTTTTCGGATGAGGCACAAAAAGAAACAAGGTAGAGATAAGTGAATGGAAAACCTTGAGATTGTGGTAGTAAGAAGGATCTAGGAGTTGAATTAGTAGGGTTGCATTGTTTTCCGTGAAAATTTACAGTAGGCTCTCCTGCTTTGAGGAGGATGGGGACCAGATAGTTTTATTGTTGAATGATTTTTAATTTAAATATCGAGTATTCTCACAGTATATTATGACAAAAGAAAATTGTAGAAGCAAATAATGATTCCTTTATTTGATTTTCTTTTGAATGTTCTTTTGCTTGGAGTGCCTATACTTAAGTGATAACCTTGGGGGTGAGAAAACCATGTGATTGTTCTTTTTCTTTCTTGGGCGGCTGTATATTCTCCTGGTGTATTTAATAAGGTTTTTTATCTCGTGAATTTGGAGTTTATTCTCGATAACATCCTTAGTAATTTTATTAGTGATTTTTCATGAAAGGAAACTCTTTTTGTGGATAAACAAGTAATTCGTCTTACCATTAGCCAGCTTAAACAAGTATACTGCTATCCTGTGAAGAGTTATAAGCTTACTAGGTGAATTAAGATATCATTTCTCAAGCTGGACTGTTTTTAGCTGCTGTTCTGAAACATTTCTTTTGTCTTTTTTCAATCTTTGTCTATAGTTTCTGCCACTTTATTTTGCTGTACAAGTCTTTTCACAGCGAATGTTTCTTTCAGATATAAGTGAGCTGAATCTACCAAAGTCTTGCACCATGCAATTTCCCAATGGCAAAGATGACCTGATGAACTTCGAAGTTTTGATTCGACCCGATGATGGATATTACTTGTAAGGAAGTTTCCACTTTATCTGTCTGTTATTTTCTACCTGCAGCTTAACTCTATAATTGACTCTTGTTTAAGGCTTTGATGTCCCTATGCTGTCTTCATATCATGTTTATTTGTTTGGTTTGCTTTCATCTTTAAATGCTAAATTAAAGGTATAATCTGGTAGTAAGATCTATACCCTCACCCTCAAAATGACGAAAAAACAGAAAATCTCATTAACCACCACTATGCTGTTTTTTGTTACAGAGGAGGTGCATTTTTGTTTTCCTTCAATGTGTCTCCCATCTATCCACATGAAGCACCCAAGGTGAAGTGCAAGACAAAGGTAGGGTCAACTTCGTTATGTATTTAACTACAATTCATGCTTCTGGGTGTCTGCATTGCTTTCATATTCTGTTTTAATGTAGTAAATTTATCTGCATCATTATGTGTATATGCAGGTCTACCATCCAAATATTGACTTGGAAGGAAATGTGTGTCTCAACATCTTGAGAGAAGACTGGAAACCTGTCCTTAATATAAACACTGTCATCTATGGCTTGTATCATCTCTTCACGGTATGCCTCTGTTTTTTAACATATTGGGGTTTTGATACTTGAAATTTATTTGAACAAGGATGCTTGAAAATTATCAACTTTAATCTTCTACTAATTGTGTGCTTGTGTGCAGGAGCCTAATTATGAGGATCCCCTGAATCATGATGCCGCTGCTGTCTTGAGAGATAACCCAAAGATGTTTGAATCTAATGTGAGGAGGGCAATGTCTGGTGGGTATGTGGGACAAACCTTCTTCCCCCGCTGTATGTAAATCATGCTCAACAACTTCCAAGCCCCTTTTGAAATATATTATCAATGCCCATGGTTTGTAAAATTTATTTTAAGAAAATTGCATTTTACTTTCGTCAGTATGTTATTTTTCTTGGTGGAGGAGCATCAGGATAGTTCCTTAGACCACCAAACGCATCTAAAAGCCAAACAAGTGGAATGTTGATGTAACTTATGTGCTTTATGGAATGTTGACGTACTATTCTAAACAATCAGAAAATGGGTTCAGCGGTCGATATTTGTGTTGTCTCTTTGCATTTTATGTTGATTCATGTCTGTTGCTTTCATTCTCATATCCATACTCCCCCAACGCACGTAATGCTTTCATTCTAATTGAGAAGGCAATAAGCAGAAACATAAGAGCCACACACAATTTGTGAACTCCGTTAGCCTTTTATTCTTTAATAAGAGCTCGAGTTTCTAGATGTCTATCTAACGTTGAAAAACCAGCTATTCACTTTTGTGGAATAGTAGTAATATCCAAGCTTCATTTAAATTGTGATTTCGATTTGTTTAAACTGAGAACAGTTGGCATAATGCAATGAATTTTCTTATCAGGCCAGTGTTTTTCGAGAGATTCTAATGTGCTACTGTAAATTTAGTTAATGTGTAGTACTGTGTACAAATTGATAAAAAGCAGAATGAAGCTGCCAAAATAACTGTATGACCTTCATCACTGACCCCCCCTTCATTTTAATAACATCAAACTCTCGTTGGTGAAAGGAGACAAAAACCGAAGTTATCATTTGTCTTTTCAATATTTTCTTCCCAATGGAATAATTTGTAAAGCTTTGATGCGAGTTTTGTGCCTCCATCAGTTCACTGAAGCTCATTTGGTAGCCACTCTGTTTGATGCCTTTTGTTTCAACTCTTTATATTCATGTACACGATTTTGTGGATATGCTGTACCTTTTTTTTTTGGATCTACTATTTAAATGTCAACAATCCTTCTTATAACTCGAAAAAAAAATCCTCATGACATTATTTAGATATATATTTGATTAGGGCATTATTGTCAATCCTTGTATAGTTTTATATGACAACAAAATATGAGCATAACATGAAATTCGGGTGACAAAAACTACAAAAAACCAGATCAACTTGCTTTAAAATGCAAAAGGTAAAAGATAAATCACACAGAACAGAAGACAAAACACCAGCATTTTTTTTGACTTACCATGTTATTGGTACGAAACTTCCACATTTATTTAGCGGTAACTAATCTCCGTCGGAAAACATGTAGGGTATATAAGGCTGGTTCTCCCCTCCCAAACAAAAACCAAATATATAGAAACCAAATAAAAGGTAACATTCATCAAATCAATTTTGGGTGCTCTTATCTTGATACAAGTCAATTTGGCGTAAACAAATATAAGACAATTCAATAATGCAACTAATTGTCTAAAATCAGTCAGCTGAGCAATAAGTTCAAAGTATATGGAACTTGTGAGCATTTTCTTGTTCTTTTAGCAAAAGATTAAGATTGTTAAAGTACAAGGGAAGAGCTTGTCACTTAAATGCAAAAATAAGGGAGGTCAGTGCCAATCTAAAAAGTAGAGGTGTAAATTTCCCTTTTGAAATGTTTGGTATTAAATATGTCCGATCCGTTTGGCTACATTTGCCATCTCAAGTATAAGCAATTGTTCAGAACGAGTTCATTCGTCAGCCTCACCTCATGATGACACCATAATACTCTTCAAATAAAAGAAAATGAGGCCTTGCAAATGTTTCATATTTACTGCCGAAGATTTGAACTCCATCTGGGACCGAAGTCACAGGCAGATAGAGTTAAGAGGGCTTCATTCACCCAAACTACCGCTCTTAGTTACTGTCTGACATCATCTCCGCTTCTTTCAGGGCTTGCATTCTAGCATTTTCGCGGTCCTTTTTAAATATATAATACAATGGCGTGTAACACAAGCAACACAACCCAAATGGAATTGCCATCATTGAAAGAAGTCCCTTTGACAAGGCAAGAGCCTCAGCTGAAGATCCTTTGATAGGATCAACAGATTTAGAATTGTAGCCAAACATTTTCTCTGCAAGAATGCCAACCAAAGGAGCTGAAACAGAAGAGAATGAGCCTTCAAAAGCTCTATCAAATGCATAAATCATTGTCCTGTGTTTGACTGGGACTACCTCAGAAAACATTGGCGCATTTGCAGCCGTACCATTCCAGCTTATAGTCAGTCCCATAAAAAAGAGAGTGATCGAAAAGGTAAGAAAACTAGTTACTGATTGAGGTATCACTCTAAGAAGAAACCATGAGAATGGAATCCCCATAAAGGCACTGAATTGTGCGCACATGATACGACCTGAATATGGATAGGTTTGTGTCAGGTTATCAGCTATTGACCCTCCTATCAGAGATCCCATTGCACATCCAATAGCAAAAAGACTTAGGAGGGTTGCTGAAGTATTATTATCAAAACCTGCATAGTGAGCAAATTCATTGTGTCAAGCAAGTAGATAAAAGGATTCATATTACAGCACATTTTAGAATCATTACGCCTTTCATAAAATTTGAGAAGTGATGTAAGTTATTACACCATTTCCAATACTTGGTTCCAATATTTTAAAAATTGGACAGGTCCCAATATTTTAAAAATCAGACCAAACCAGATGGTTCCTTCCTTTAAGCCAGGAATCGGCTAGTTCGCTGGTTGGTTTGATTTATATTTTGGCTTTTACATTTTTAATCTTTTTTTCTTTTTTGTTTATTTGTCATCCGATTCAACAATGGTTGTACCGATTGAGCCATAACATGGAGATCTCGGCTGATTAGATGTCCAGTTCGGGTTTTAACGCATTGCTTGGTTCTCATGCGTGTTCTTACCTTGTGCAACTATAGAATCTACTTAAAGTAAGGTAAAAACCCAACTTGGATTCTCTTATTGGAGTGAAAAGTAGTTGGCACTCTCAAATCTTACGTGGTATCTTTGGACCACAACAAAGGTTAAGAACCGAAGTTGAGTTCTTGCAATAACGGTGGTGCTGGTGATCTTAGAATACAATTTTGCAAAGTTGCATTGGCATGTTAATATAGAGAAGAAAGCTTCATGCTCACCAATTAGTTCGAACCACATTGTGAAGAAGACCATGGCAGTCCATGGTAGTGACCCAATAATGCCCTGTAAGACAATTATTTGGAATGTCTGAACTTTGATGACAGATTTAGTGGCTGCCCATGAGTACCTCCAAGTTGATGTCACACTAGCATTGCCATTATAGATAGAATCATCCCTGCTGACACAAAAAGCTAATTTACAAACAATTACATAGGAAATCATTCAGTTATTGTCAGTTAGCCATGATGATGTAAACAATGTGACAGTTTGGAGGCATTTGTTTAATAGGTCCACAAAAGACAGTGCTATTTTCGGACTGGATTCCCTACATCAAGAGAATCATTCAGTCAGTGCATTGTAGACTGTTTGATTGAAATCAGACAGTCCTGATATGAGGCTAGTTAAATAAATAAAAAACATTATAAATCACGGATCAAAATCAGATGGTTGAGATCTTCCTGCAGTCACTATTTGACTATGAAGAATCCATTTCCCTAAATCTCGAATCCTGGTTCCATGTAGTTAGGGCTATCTTATATTCACTCAGTCATCAACTCAACACCGTCTGATCAAGCACAAAATTGAGCCTTTATCATACGGTATTGAGTTCCCGACTCAATGGATATAGGAGATCACTCTCTACGAGGAATCCGTTTACCTAAATTTCACATGAGTAATGTATGATGTAGAATGTTGTTTCTTACCTTTCGGAACTCTCACTGGCATCTTGAATGAGAGAATATCTTTTTCTTGGATCATCCACGTATAGTAAAACAAGGATTCCAATAAATGCACTCAAACTTGCCATCAAAACAAAGGCACATCTCCATCCTTCTATTCCCCAAAACTTCTGACCAGCCATGACAGTAGCCATAACACCACCTCCAATTCCTCCTACAGTACCAACAAAACTTACTAATCCAAATCCAACTCCTCTAACCCCTTCCCTATAACTATCAGCAATGAATGACTGCAATGCTGGAATCACAATTGCCAAACCAAATCCATTTATAGCTCTCCAAAACGCAACCTGCTTAAAATGGTGGCAAGCGCTAACAGCAGCTGTAGATAAAGCCCAGCAGAATGTTCCCATAGCAAGTATTGTTGGTCTATCATAGTTAATTACAAGTATACCAGCTAGTGGTGATGATAGTCCTTGAACAAAGTTCCTTATGAATGTGAGGTAACCTAAATCAGACGGGCCTGCATCGAATGCTTCACTAACTTCTTTGTAGACTGCGGGAAGAAGATTTTCATCGGCACGTTCCATTATAGCAGCTAGATTGATAAGAATGAGCGAAAGAGATACGCCATAAATCTTAATTGTTGTTCTGTGGAAAATAAAGTATCACGGTGAGACCGTAAAATGCATTTCAATATATATATATATGATCAAAAGGAATTGAAAGAAGCAAGTAAAAGGAAGAAGATGGTACAAAGTTTGGTATAGAATGACATAAGTTTATGACCTCATTTTTCTCAATATCAAAGAACTAAAAGCTTTCTAATGAAAATTCCAAATTAAAGCATATAATTAACCCATTGAAATGTTATTATAAATTGTTTATTATGGTAATGACCAAGGTTACTAATGCAATCTCAATCTTCTTATAAGAGTTATATTTGGCCATTAATTCCATGCCTTGTGTAACTGATACTTGGAGAAAGAGCATTCTTGCAAAAAGAATTTATTTACTTGCAAGTTTGTCATAACTCAAGTTTTGTTGCATGTTTGAATTGACGATAGTTAGACAAAATCACGAACTACATCTTGGAGCTTCAATAAAGTCAGTGTTACCATCATTTCGCCAAACTCGGCGTAAATCTAAACGTTCAACTATATGATTAATTAAACAAGAAAAAGGGGCGAAAATCTGTTTTAAAATCCTTTGGAAAATTCTCCAAGTCTAAAAGTTAGTTGTAACAGAATAGCAGCATCCATGAATATTCTTCTAACTAAATAACATAACAGAACAGAATCAGTCTGAATTAGAACATAAAGTAATAATAAATTAAAAAAACTCACTTCATGGTTTGAGAATGCGTGGATTTGGATTTGGATTTGGGTTGAAGAATAGATGTTGTTGTACTATGTTTTTGGGTTCGAAAGAGTCCCATGATATGACAAGACAATCTTACATCCAAAGCAAGAGGAACTCACCAAATCAGCGTCCTTCGCGGATCTCACGCAATTAACTTATAACTTACTAAATCAAATGTACGATATTATAAGTTATAACTGTGTGTTGTGTCCGAAATAAACAAGAGAAAGGTCATTAGAAAAATCAAACCGTCCAAGACATTATTCATAGATAAAACAATGAATTTACTATCATTTAGAAAAGATTGGACATGCGACATTTAAACTTTGAAGGAGAGTTGTAGCTTGAAAGATTAATCTATGTAGTTGCGTGCAATGATACCTAATTTAAAAAAAATAAAAAGTTGCTTAATTAATAATGAGTTGATCGACCCACAAAGTTCTGTGTTCAACTTTCGTCGTTAATGTAAAGATTTTTTTTTTATTGTTCTAATCCTATTCTTTGAGCCTTGAAGCCTCGTTCCGACTCAAATGAGCATCAAAGTCCAACTGGTATCAATTTCTTTTATTAAAAAAAATAAAAACAATGAAGTTGTGTATCAACGTGGATTATAAGTTATGGACATTCCATCTCGTCTCATCTTTTATTGGTTCCTTGTTACAATCGTTATGGAAACGTGGAACCTTTTAGAATTATTTTTTTATTTGACCCTAATGCCAAAAAAAATGAAACATTTGACCCCCTTTGAGAATTATATACCAAAATGACCCACTTTGAAAAAGTTTTTTTTTTTTTGTCGTTTTCCCCATTACGGCCGTTTCAAATGGCAGTAATGGGTTGTTTTTTCTGACTTGCGGCAGGTTTGTGCAGAGCCATCACTTCTTATCTTTTTTTAAATTTTTTTTTATTCATTACAGCCATTTGGTTTGGCCGTAATGGATTTTTATTTTTTTTTCGTTTTTCCTTTTTTTTGGCATAATATATTTATTGTAAAATTAAATACAAATAACAATAAATAAATATTAATGATAATGATAAAAAATATTAATTTAAAAACACTAATTATTTTATTTATAGTGTTAGAAATAAAAACAACATCTACTTTCGAAACCAATTACGCCAATTTAAATTATGACCTCCCGTAGCACATAATTTATCTTTTTTTCTTCGTACGGGTCGTTGGTTTTGCTCTTCCACTTCTTCAGGCTCTTCCTCTTCGACCTCCTCATCATTAGTTTCCATAGTGACATCATTTTGCACTTGTGGAACAGAGTTCGTCCAAATTTCATTGACGAAATCATCTTCGTTAAATCCTGCAGCCAGACTTTCTATGGTATTAGTATGTGGTGGTGGCCATTGGGGTGCGTAGTTTGTTTCGGGATAATGTACATTTTGTGGAGGGGTTGGTAGGTTGAACGAGGTGTATTGTGATTGGTCTCGGTAACTGGTTTGTGGGGTGTTTTGAGTTGGATTAAAGTCATCAGATGAATGGTTTGATATTTGAGAGTTTTCTCCATGATGACTATGTTGAGAATAAGTTGGATATGGAATTGGGGAGTTTGTAAGAATTGGTTTGTGGGTTGTGGTGGTGTTTGGTAAGTTTGGTTGTAGTTGTAGTTGGTGGATGGGTTAAAGTTTTGGTCAAAGTAAGGGGGTGAAGGTGTAATGAATTGACTGTTAGGTGGATGTGTCTCTGACCACATGTCTGCATCTGACATCATATTGGTTTCCGGAGCTGCAGGATAGTATGATGGCAAGCCTCCTAAAATCATTCCACAACGTGCCATTGGATTTTCCAATAGTGCTTCTCTAGAAAGATACAGACGTTCTCCAAAAAAGTTCCAAAACCATTCAAAGTATATACGATTCGGATGAACCCTATGGGTATATCTGACTCCTGGTAGTGCTAACTGATGGCGTTGGTTCCACTTAAGGACATAATACTGATGTTTGTCTCCCCACGAGCCTTTTATTTTGTTCTTTTGGTAACAAATATTGTGGAGATCTGTCAAATCATCTGGTATGGAAGGTGGATATTGAGGTAAGCCAAATTGAAGCATTACTCTATCTGTCTGATGTCTTTCGACCACCTCGAAACAGATGAGATATGTGTTTGCAGACCATATATGGCTTTCTTCTTTGTTGGTGTAATGGAAGTCGATATAACGCCTCCAACAGAACTGTTTAAAAGGAGAAATGTTAGTCATTTAATGTTGAATGAAAAACATTCATGAAAATAAAAAGTGTAATACCTGATCATATGTCATACTGTTGATTTTTGAACGTGTCGAAACGAGATTATGCCGAGGATTTTCGACATAACGACTCCCACGTTCTAGCCATCTAAGTATTTTTAAAATATAATAATTAATATACTTGATAATTATATTTAAAAATTAATAACAAATAACATATTTATTTAACTTACATATTTGCCAACGAAGGAAGTGTTTCAGCTTGTGGTGGATTATTGGATACAGGAGCTATGCATATCATTCTTGAATACGCTCATGCTTGTAAAAGTATTGTGCACCCTTCGAATTTATTAACACCAAATTCTGCGGCTTCACACAAAGATATATAAACCACCGCCAAACAAGTTGAACTCCAACTGTATTGTCCAACCTCCTGAGGGGATTTATTCAACAATGACAACCATTTCAAATGTACCAGGTTGCCAGTATAATTAGGCCTTAAACGAGTGTCTATCATGTAAAATACATAGGTTCTAAACAAATGTAGAT
>Ga0315914_1008794_pt1 | contig 13280 bp, 11 predicted proteins | sample MpolenodulesMG_FD_203920 | JGI IMG/M metagenome (GOLD analysis project Ga0315914, IMG submission 203920) | Medicago polymorpha root nodule microbial communities from Los Angeles, California, United States - elongated nodules | ecosystem: Host-associated > Plants > Roots > Nodule | place: USA...
CGGTCAAAACAAAACAAAATATAAAAAAAATAAATCTAGAATCCTCTTTTCTTGTGTTTTAACTCTCAATTTAAAAACATAACTCTCACTCTCACCAACGACAAACTTATGTCACACTCACCTTCATCGTCGACGAAGAGTTCACGTCACCCTCACCTTCGTCCCTACCAACTAAGCTAAGCTCTTGTGTAAGATTTTTATATATTGATATAAATTTAAAGAGTTGTGTTATTTGAACATCCATTTAGATGACAACTTTTGAGACAACCACAATTTTGCATAGAAAATGAAGTATTGACACAAAAATCAAAGCAATAGAGAGAGAAAGTAAAAACATAATGTGAGTATAAGATAGAAATTTGTCACAAAAGTTGTCAAAAAATGGTTGTTCACATATCATTTCTCAAATTTAAAAGTTGAGAATATGCTGAGTCGAGTTAGACTTTGCGAAACCTAAGTCTTGTCTATTAAAAAATTTAAGATCCAAGTCTGACGTATAGTTTGTGATAGAATAATTTTTTAGGCTTAAATCTAATTTATTCAATTTACAAAGCTTTAAAAATTTAGGCCCCAACCCACATGTCAAAGGGGGTCTAAAGTTGGGCCCCTTCCTATTAATTTAATCTTTAATTTTTTTTTTTTAAAAAAAAGTCTCCAAAGAAATTTTGTTTTATATAAAAAAACTTTTTTAAATAATCATATTTTGTAAATATTTTTTCCCGACAAAAGATATTTTTTTTATAAAAGGTTAGAAATTTAAATTGGACCAAGAGTTGACCACCATTAAAGTCCATCAATAAAATAACAAAAATAGAGATGAAGGTCAAGAAATATGAGGTTTTATAGGAGACTTAATAAAGTTTGTAAAAAATAAAAAAGGAAAATTAATAAAGGTTATTTTGACAGCTGTATTCTTAACCCACCCACCCAAAGTAATGAAAGTTGATTGTTTGGGTCGGGTTTAACCCGGAAACCATGAATGAATGAAAACTACAAAACCTCGCGTTCCCGCCCATTGCTTCTTCCTCCAATTTTCCCTTTCATTCAACTCACAGTTGTCCATCTGAAACCCTTTTCCTTGCTAGGGTTTCAGATTCCAACCATCACCATGCTAGATTCGGGGAACTTAGCGCCTTCTCCGCCTCTCTCGGCACCCTGCTCCATCACTGATGCTGCCCCCGCTGCCCCCAATGCCGCCTCTGGTTCTTCTGACAATGGCTCCTCTGCCTATGCTAGGGTTTTGAAGAGGACTCGGGGTTCTCTCCGTAAAACAGACAAACACAAGAGTTTGTGGGATCGCCTTACAGATCCTCAATCTCTTCCTTTTCTCGTTGCTGCTCCAAAGATGGTACGTACACTCTTCTTTTTCTACTCAATTGAATTGATTATCGTGATTTTGAACTTTTGATTTGAATTGTTTAGGTTGAATGTTGTTTCTGCCACCATGCTTTGTGTCCTGAGGATGAGCTTTTATGTTCTGTTCGTGGATGTGCTGCTCGCTATCATAAAGAATGTGCTAAACAAGCTGTTGGGGTTTCAAATCTCAAGAAATTCAAGTGTCCGCAACATGTAAATTTTTACTGTCAATTCACCATTGCTCGTTATTTTTTGAATGACAAATGTTATTAATTAGCCGTTGCTGATTAGACATCATATTTGTGGATTTACATAGATTTGCATATTTTGTCTAAAATTTTAACCGCGCCAATTGGGGTATTGGTATAGCCATGCTTTATAACAAGGTTACGGGTTCCAATTATGAAATTAGCCTCGTATAAATGCAAGTTAATGGTAGAATCTTTATTTCTCATTTAATTTGATCTCAAATCCGATCTAATTATTCATTTATAATATTTGGAGAATACCGCGTTAGCTTCTTTTGATAAATCGATAATGATCTTACTTATATATTCTGCATTTATTCAATCAATAGTCAACTACGAAACCTTTTTGTGACCATGTGTATGTTATTTAGAGGTTGAGGTGGGTTTAGTAACTCCAATTGTTTCTCCAAATTGGTTTGCTTTTCCACATTGGTGTATGTAGAGGCTATGTTGGATATGGTATTTTGCCTTTATTTTCTCTGCCTTGTTTTTCGATAGAGTATTAAGTCCTTAAGTGTTCAGGTGTGCTTCATTTGCAAGCAAAAGTTGAATTTGTTGCGGTGTGTCCGTTGCACGGTGGCTTTCCATACTAAATGTGCACCATGGCCAGAAGCCGTGATCCCTCTGGAAGATCATCCTGGGCAAGCTGTTTGTTGGAGACATTCTGATTGGCGCCTGGACAAAAAGGTCAATTTCTTGTATTCACCAGAACTATTTACTGTAATTGTTTATTGATTATACTGTAAATTGCAGTGCGTGATTCCATTACATTCCTTGTCATATCCAAATGTAGTTATTTTTTCTGTTTGGAATGTACAAGTTATTGTTTCTTTTCCTTCCATTCCGCGTCTTTCTTTTTAGAAAGCAGTCAGGGAAGATATGCAATTTTCCAGGTCAATATCACTAAATGGTTTGCAAAGCATTTCGATTTTATCCATCATAGGGATTGCTATTGTGATGATGTGAGCCTATTCTCAGTTGTTTTTGTTTGGTTTCTTTCTCATGCATTTTTTATTTTTCTTTCGTAATAGCTATTGGGGGAGGACACATCAGGGAAGAAAGGGGTACCCGGCACTTGTTTATAACTCACATGTATTGGTTATGGAAACCTCTAATTGTATATTACTTTTCTTATCTATACCCCTATGCATTATGTCAAAGATATTATAATGGAATTTTGTGAAGTTTTTGGTTAGGATTTGGGGTGTCTACATAGCGACATTCGTTTTCTGTTTGTGCTGCTTTTACGCCCCATTGTCCTCTATCTAAAATATAAAACAGCTTGTACATTTTATAGAGCATACCATTTCTGATATATTTGGATCTATATTTTTTTACCGTAAACTTATTTGACGTTTAAATTGTCTTACAAATGATCACTTCTGAAATATACTTAATAGAATTGTGGAATATTTCTCACTAGATTTATATTCTTCTTTTCAAATTTTTATTCTTTTATTGCAATTTTTCATTGGTTAGGCTCGCTGACAGGACTGTTGAATGTGTTTCAGGAACAGCCTGATACTTCAACAAGTGACATTTCGGTAAGGTTTAGGAAGAATATCTTTACATCTATCTAACTTATGTGTGAATGTACGAATCTACCAGTGTTGCTTTGCATAATATATTTGACATTTCTTAATATTAGATGAATAATTGATTGAGAAAGAAAGGAATTTATTTAATTGGTCGTCATATTGCTGGTGCCTTGCATGTTTTGATATAAGCTAAACCACTAGTAGCACATATTGCTGGTGCCTTACATATACGGTTTGGGATTTTCCGTATGAGACACCAAACAATTATGGCTATGGATTGGTTGCATGGGAATTTTGTAATTTGGTTAGTCTATTGCGATGTTTTCTGACCTGTCCTGCCTTCTCCCAGGAAGTATTTTGTCGTTTGCCTCTTCCTTTTACTAATGAGGAATTCAAGATTGACTTCACTTGGAAAGACATGGACAATAAGATGGAGCCACCGCCATATACACACATAAGGCGCAGTATCCTTCACATATTGAAGCACTATATTTGATAAAATTTAAATAAGCATATCTATTTTAGAGTCAAGTTAATGAATTTGAATTCTACACATTGTAGAATCAAATATTTTTCAAGTAAATTATTGAGCTCCTTGTCATGTTGCTAGCCTTAACTAATAACAGATATGTACCTAGTGAAGAAAAAGCGTAGTGATGTAGATGATGATGTGGGGTGCACCAACTGCAGTTCTACTTGCTCTAATGATTGTGTATGCAGGTACATGTGAATAATCTTCCACTCTTATTTCCTTTTAAATTAGTCTTTTTATAGGTGTAAATAATGTAGGCTTCATAATTTTAGTTGAAAAAGCCCTTTTGGTTCTATATCCGATATATTATTGATTATTAATGATTCTTGTTGCTGCTATTGAGCTTAAAGTTAAGAAACTATGTTTACCTTCAACCTATGGACTAGATAGGTTGTACACCATAGAAAAGAAAAAATATGTCAAGATATAGAATAATTGAATTAGTTGGGAAGTATTTGTATAAATTGGGTAATACAATGATAGAGACGATTGTCATTGAATATGTTATCTTCCTTTTGTGAATAGGGCAGTGGTTCTGTTGTAGAAGGGGGAAACAGATTTCTCTCCTATTCTTTCATATTTCCTCAGTAAAAGTGTTTTTCTTTTCAATTCAATTGTAGGGTTCCTAGCAAATACTCAACTAGAATGATGTAATGACACCCACATACAACATGCTCCCATTCATATTTGATTTGGATACCTTTATATTTGCCAAAATTATTGAATAGCAGAAGAATACCTTCGAGAAAAATGATATATTTTAAGTAGACTCTGTTAATGTGAGCATGCTCTGATATATGCTCAATCACGTCATTGCATTCCCCAGTTGTTGTATGCCTGATATCTATCTACATGTACCAATCACATCTTATATGTCCTTGTCATTGTAATTGTAATTAGTTGTAAAACAAACATACTTTGGCAATATTTAATACCAAAGTATTATTTCATAAGTTGGGCTATTTAGTAATTTTAATTTTAATATTTCATAAGTTGGGCTGTGTATTAAGTATTACATAATATTATTACTTATCAGGGTTCAATGCATAAGCTGCTCAAAGGCTTGTCGGTGCTCTAAAAATTGTAGTAATCGGCCATTTCGAAGGGAAAAACAAATCAGGATTGTCAAGGTGTGAATATTTGTTGTAGTGACTAAATGGATGAAATATATTTTTAAGGATATATTTTTTGGGGCTTAAATTCCTATAATATTGCTATCAATTAACATTATATGCTTGTTTATGCTTTGTACTCAGACTGAGTTTTGTGGATGGGGAGTTGAGGCTGTTGAAACAATTGAGAAAGGAGAGTTTATAATTGAGTATATTGGAGAAGGTAGCTCATATTTTTGAATAGTCTATATTGTTAGAACATTTTTTGTATCCCCTTCTTTCATACTATAATCTAATTCTAATTTCTTTCAGATGATATAAAATGCCATTTATCCAAGGATGTCTTGAAAGTCATATGATCTTTTAAGCATATATTATCTTTTTACTATGCTGTTTCTCCATTTAACCAGAAGTGTTTCCTGTTTCAGTGATTGATGATGCTTTATGTGAACAAAGGCTTTGGGACATGAAATATAAGGGTGTGCAGAATTTTTACATGTGTGAGATTCGGAAAGACTTCACAATAGATGCAACTTTCAAAGGAAATTCATCACGCTTTTTAAACCATAGCTGTGATCCCAATTGTGTTTTGGAGAAGTGGTTAGTGTCAAAGCCTCTGCTGTACTTGCTCTTGATTTGCATTATGTCACTACTTTTCAAGGATTCTATAGATATACAGTTTCCTACAGCACCAAATTATTACTAAATTTTGGAATAGAATATAAACCTGACAGTGATTTGCACTTAAAATTTGCAAGGAAAAAATAGATAAGTGAAAGATAAATGAATGCAATTTATGATATAAAAATACATTGACCAACAAATGCATACACTATCAAATTTACCTTAAAATACAAGGAAATAACTGGACAGTTCAAATTTTTCTTAGTAGTAAAAATGAAGACAAATCTGTATTGGGCTGCAGGCCATTCGCCAAAATCAAACTTACATTTTTGCTAAAAATCTTACGGTTACTTGTAGGCAAGTAGATGGTGAAACGCGCATTGGTGTATTTGCTGGTCGTTCAATAGAAGTTGGAGAGCCGTTGACATACGATTACAGGTATGTTTGACCCTACCTCATATTTTTCGCTTGGTGTGTAGAAAATTCTTATTAGCACAATTATGATATCTTAACTTTGCAAAACTTTAAAATGGCGTCCTCCTTTGCATTTGGAATCAATTTTTTTTATACATTGTGTTTTTATGTGGCCGTCAAAATACAGAGGAAGGATATTAGTGTCAATAAGCTATTTAGTTATTATTCCCACTCCACTCCAAGTTGTAATTTTATTATTTAGTTACTGTTCCGACTCTCAGTTACTATTTAGTCTTAACATGTCAATACAAAGAAAGGATACCAGTGGCATGGAATATTGACATAGCTGATGGTGAAAATTATTGTTCTGGCATTGGCATTCTAGTAATGGTGAAACTATGAAAAATAGGAAGACATACTTTTTTCTAAATGCACTTAAGGCAATAAGCATCCAATAGAATATTTAATTTATACTCGAAGATTACAAGGATAATAAATGTCAAATGCAAGTGAAAGAATCCATGTGTTACTCAGTTCAGCTATGACATAAAGATACTAAATCATTAAATAATACAAATTTTAATGCTACTGTATTTATAATGTTTACATCATTACCACATTTGTTATATATACAGTGCTCAAGTCAAATAACACCCAATAGAATATTTTAATTATACTCAAAGATTACAAGGATATTAAATGTCAAATGCATGGGAAGTAATCTGATAGGAACCAATGGATCCTACCAACGAATTAACAGTAACACAAACCAACAAGAAGAAACAGATGGTGATTAAACAAATTAAGGTGCTTTATTGATACGAATGAAAATAGTAAATAGTAGAAGAGAGAGCTTCTCTAACTACTCCCAGAGCAAAGCTCCGACATAACTCAAAGGAATCCTACTCTGGTCCTAAACAGAAAACTCAATCTGTCATACTTTAGATCTCCAAGAATTCCCCTTTATATACAAATAAAGAGAACAATCCAGTATTTAACTCTAATTTGTCTCTTATTATTTAATCCTAATCGGCCACTTACTAATAATCTACTTAAACCTAATTAACTACCTATTAATTACTTAAAACACCCTCTCATACTTGATCCTAACATTGCCACCGTTTTGAAAAGCAGACTTGTCCTCAAGTCTGAGCTTGGGAATTTGCCTCTATCAAATACAAAGTTTAGCAATCCATAAAAAATAAGTGCACCACTCCAGCAGTATTCACATGTTGTAGCTGCCATAGCAGTATTCACATGTTGTAGCTGCCATAGCAGTATTCACATGTTGTAGCATAGTCAACGAGTAATACAATTGTACTATCTTCTCCTTACCTGGTGATCCTTGTTTTGGATAAATGCAGCTTCCAACAGTGTGTAGAGCTTGAACGCCCAATTTACTCGTCGAGAATCTTCCAACAGTGACCCATGTGTCTAAAGGACTTTCAGCAACTTCTCCAAGTGATTTGAGAGATGCATGCTCACATGCTTCATACTTCAACAAGCTTGATGAAGTTTCAGTCTTCCGTGCTTGTGCGTGGTGTGCCTCTTTGAGTACCCCACACGGTTTGGTCTTTGACACTATAATTGAGTCTCTTTTTGCGACATGCTTGCCTGAGACGAAAACACCAATGGTGTTCACACTCTTGGGTCTTCTCTGCTCCGTGTTAACTACATCCACTTTCTCTACTGACAAAGAAAATTTGTCCATAGTATCGGCTTGCAGTTTCGTCACTTTGGGATGTGACGAATGATTTTCTCCTTCTTTGACATGCTCATCTTCGAAGTCAGAAGGCTTCTCAACATCATCTTCGACGTTGCTCGTCCCACTCTGCGGCTTTGCATCGCCATCAACGTGGTAAAAAGCTTGTTGAAATTCTCGTCCATTTTAGCGGCGAACTTTTCTAACGTCGTTTGAACTTCGTTCAAGCTAACCTGTGTTAGCAATCTTCTCATCCAACATGCTGACTCGAGCCTCCATGGTATTTGCGTTCTTTTTATTTTTATTTTTATTTTTTACGGTCGCAGTTTGGGGTCAATGGGTTGTTTCTGTTTTGTTCAGTTTCTGAAGGTACTACTTATTCTAGTGTGGTTGTGAATCAGTTTTGGTTGGCTAAGGATTCTATCTCCCTACTTGTTACTATTTGGAGAAATTTTTTGGAGGCAAAAAATTAGGAACTCAGTTATGTTCAGAAAGATATGGATGCATTTATAAATTAAAAATTAGGGAGAGAAAAGATAGGGTTTCAGTAATGTTGTTTGAGGAAGATAGGGATTTGGTTGCTGTTTGAGAACAAATAGGGTGTCAGGTATTCAAAATTTCTAGATATGGCTTGTGAGTGAAAGGAAAGGTTTGAGGGTTGGCTCAGGTTTCTTACTGGTTTTGATTCTTGGATGACGGAATAGGGGAGGCAGTGATACTCTAATCCGGTAGGTCGGACCAATTTGATAGGAACCAATGGATCCTACCAACGAATTAACAGTAACACAAACCAACAAGAAGAAACAGATGGTGATTAAAGAAATTAGGTTGCTTTATTGATACAAATGAAAATAGTAAATAGTAGAAGAGAGAGTTTCTCTAACTTCTCCCAGAGCAAAGCTCCGACATAACTCAAAGAGGAATTCTACGCTGCCCTAAACAGAAAACTCAATCTGTCATATTCTAGATCTCCCAGGAATTCCCCTTTATTTACAAATAAAGTGAACATTCTAGTATTTAACTCTAATGTGCCTCTTATGATTTAATCCTAATGGACCACTTACTAATAATCTACTTAAACCTAACTAACTACCTATTAATTACTTAAAACACCCTCTCATACTAGATCCTAACATAATTCATGTGTTACACAATTGAGCTATGTCATTTATATGCTGAAACATTAAATGAATAGAAATGTCAATGCTATCGTATTCATAATATTTATACCATTACCAAGTTTGATACATATATAGTTTATATTGAGGGCTTCTGATAAACTTAGTGAAAACATGTGTCAATTGATCATTTGAACCAACAAAGCTAGTGGTCATGTATCTTGATAAATATTCTCTCCAATAAAACGACAAACTCAACATGCTCAGTTTTCTCATGAAATGCTGGATTTGAGGAGCAATGTGAAAATCAACTTGATTAAGACAAATGTTTGTCATCTATATAACCTATGAGAATCCCAGCTCCTTAAGCCACATGAACTCATAAGTAGTTGATGCTATGCCTTGATATTGTGTTTCAGCATTAGACTGTGCTACAACATTCAACTTCTTACTTTTCTAGGAGATAAGGTTGCCCAATCAGCATTTGGATATCCTGCAACTTGAGGATGACCCTTGTTTTCCTAAATAAGAACTTTCCCCGAAGCTTCTCGAATGTACTTTGCGATATGAACTGACATCCCAACGTCTTTCGTATGGTCAGTTAAGAAGTTGACTTACCATACTTATAATGATATAATTTAGTTTGCATATCATCTTAGGATCTAAGTTAGTTTGCCAACCAATCTATGCATTAGGATCCATAGAAGTGTTAACACGTTAAACATTTATCAAACTTATTTCCTCTAGAATGTCCATGGATACCTCCTCTAAGAAATTACAGTACAATCCTTGGATTGTGCTACCTCTACTCTACCCCTAAGAAGTATCAAAGCCTGTCAAGTTCTTGTCAGAAAATGAAGGCAAAGAAGTTATTTATCTATGCAGTACCATGATAATCACTCCTTGTAATGTCAATGTTGTCAAATACACAGCCAAGTAAATACATTCTCTGGTTGAATGTCAGTAGAAGACCAAGTGATCTACTCATTTTGTGTCATGTCAAACTGTTGAGTAATATTGGTAATTGTTTTTTATTAACTGTTAGACTGGAAGTGGTTTTGGTGAGGAAGTAAAATTGCTAATCTACCAAGTCATACTCTAAGAGACTGTTTAAGGCCATTTGCGAGGACAACAAACTTGCAAAATAGACTCCCCTGAGAAACAAATCTAGAAGGTTACACCATTTAAACTTCTTCATTTAATGAGCGAAAGCATTCTTAATATCAAACATGAGAATATGTCAGTGGCACATAACAACCATGGATATAAATAAAAGTGCATAATTAATTGGTTCTACGAGGCCAAAAATGTCTCCATAATCCAAATGAAATATCTGTCACTTAGCAAGTATTCTATGCGATAAGGTTCGATCATCAGTGCCCACTTTAACTCAGCAACCTCCTTCCCTAGCTGGGGAGCAACAAGGTCACACGTTCCACTGCTTTGAAGTGCTCATATTACTTCAACCTTAACTTGTGGTCACTCAAGATGAGAAAGAGATTCGCCTCCAATCTTAGGAATAGACACAAAAGACGAGGAAGAAAAACAAGCAAAATGAGAAGTTGGTAGAAGATGATAGCTCAAAGTAACCAAATGAATAGAAGGATTTTGAGTAGACTGTATACCTTTTCAGTGTGCAATAGGAAGATCAAGTACAAAGATTTAGGCCATAGCAGAGGAGGGAGATGGAGCTGCAAGAGAGTCCACAAAAGTTGTAAATGGAGGCATCAGTGGTAGAGGTGGAGGCATGTGTTGGAGTTGAAGGCACATGTGGTTGAGGTGGAGACTTGGGTGCTGTAGATGAAGCTGGAGACAACCATAGACTGGAAGGGATGAGGATGAGCAGAATTATCTCAAACACCAGGCATTACTAGATCAATAGACCTAAGTGAGACAAGATAAATACGTAAAGTGCCTTGGTTAGATTCATGTGCAGAGATGGCCATAGAAAGGTGCAGACTCTAAGAAGGTAAGGTTACATCAGTTAAAACAAGGCCAATTCGATTCAGTTTAGAACAAGGTGTCATGTGGCTTGTGGCACTGAAACCTGAAATCCAGATGAGAGTAGGAAGAGTGTGACATTAAATCTGAATGAAAGTGGAAACTTACCTAAATATACCAATGTACAAGTATCTGATAGCTTGTTTTGGTTGTTAAGAAAAACTCCCATCCTTTATTTCCTACACAAACAATTCTTTTATATCTTATACTATATTGGACCTATGGAATTGCCCTTGAATCCAAATCGAGAAATTATTATTGCTCAACATACCCTCATGGATATGAATCACATGCATTCAATGATAGTCATGTTCCTGGAGATTTTCTTTTCCTTACTAGCATAAAAGAATATTGACTGGATTACAGTCATGCAGGGTTAAAATTGCAAGAAATATTTATGATTGATCCATATTATGTTTCTGTCACCAAGTTTGTTGACTACTTTTGGGAAGAGATGCAACAAAGGCCTCATTTTAAATCCAAATATAAATGCTACTTATTTTCATTTGAAGAGAACATGTGAATGATCATAAAATTTATGATTTTGTATAACCTACATTTGCTTGTTAATAACTTCTGATAATAGAAATTAACGTTATCTCGTATTTTCGGTTTTGTAGATTTGTGCAATTTGGTGCAGAGGTTAAGTGCCGCTGCGGTTCCCCAAAATGTCAAGGATTTCTAGGTTCAAAAAAGAAAATTGGCAAAGTAAACCTCTGTTGGGGCGCAAAACGTAAGCGAACTTCTTGCCCTAGGGCAGCAAATGCTGCTGATTTGCCTAAGTATTATATGTACTTATCACAGTGAAAAGCAATAATCGTAATAGAATACCTCACATTCTTACTCTTTTGCACCGAAAAAAGGTGACAATTTTTTCATTAAAGGTTGTGACAACATTGTCACGCACAATTTTATCCCTGTCATACATGACAAAAAAACATGTAAATTCATATTGCCGAGTTGATGTATATATTACTACAGTTTTGAATAATGACAAAAGTTATGATAATGTTAATTTGGGATTGGTTGATCTGTTTTTTGGAAAAAATTTATGATTGATTTATAGTATAATTATTCTGTCAATTTATGGTTTGGTTTGGTTGATAGTATAACTTATGATTGGCTTTTTATTTCGACAACTATTCTCTTTCATTAATTGGTAATAATCCGACTTCAGAGTTAATTTTGTGATGAAGAATATTTACACAGAAAGATAGCAACTCTGATGAGACTTAGATTTTATTATTAATTAAAAAAGCCACGCCACTTGCGGTATTACTAAGGCTTTGGAGGGGAGGGGAAGGAAAGACTTTGGGGGAGAGAAATATAGGGGAAAAATGAGAAATCTTTCACATTTTTTGAAAGAGTATTTTTTAGAGTGATAAATTAATCCCAAACCCCCCCAACCCCCCCCCCCCCCAATACAATTTTTTAGTTCCTCCAATTGAGGAGGGTTTTATATTTTGAAGAAAAATAAGCCCCTCCTTCCAATGTCCTCCATTTCTTCCACTTACTCCTTTTTTTTTTCTTCCAAGCCTTCCGTCTTTTCCCCTCCAAACTCACAAACAAAGCCTAAGTAACCTTTTCCTCTAGTTTCTCTCTCTCTCCAACTCCAATAGATGAACCCAACTTTATAATAGCCACATCTAAAATTTGGTGTTGAAATATGTTTTCATGTCCCAAAACCAATGTTTTTAAAACCAGACCGAAGGTCAAACCGGTGTGACCTCTGGGTCATGGTTCAACTGGTGCAGTCGTTATAGAACCTCTGGGTCACAATTTCGGCCTCCAATTTAAGAATCGTTCTCTTTTGGGTGCCGATTGTTTTAAAAGCTTTAATGGCATTGTTTGCCTGTGTTTTTGGCAAACTACGGGCTAGTTCTGATTATTACAAGCAAGACCGAACTAGAGATCTCAGGAGCATGTTGTGCAAAGGTTTTGATAAAAAAAGGGTTTTGAAAAGGACCACGAGATGCACTCAGGTTACTTAGAGAGCAGGACAGGTTTAGAAACAAAAGGCACTGTCTCTCGACAGGTTTGAGATTGCAAACAAAAGCAATGTAAAGTAAAATAAAAAGATAAAGGTTTTATGCATGTAAACTTAAAGGAAAGGTAAAATGCATTGCATTAAAATAAAGGTGGTCTACAAATCAGTTTACATACATTTTGTATAACTCGTTTCCTTAGACGCAGGTAGTTTGAGTGTTGTAGAATTCTATAAATGATTTGCGACCCATTTTCCGGCTTGGAAACACTTATTTATACTAAAATAACTAACTGGCGAACCACTAATCCCATGATCAGCACTTCCTCCATCTTAGGAAACTGTTTGCCCCACGTTTCCACTAAGGAAATCGTCTCCAAGCTTGAAATCGTGCTTTCCCGCCTTCATTGCTTAACTTCAACACAATCTTCCTCTATCTTTGTTCTACCGAACTTCAAGTTATACGCACGAGCTTGCTATCTTGTCGAAGTACTCAAGTTGAATATGAGATAGCCTTCGTTTCCTGCAAAGTTAAAGGTCAAACAAATGTTGACCATATTAAATGAGCCTGTTGAATTTACATGCTAACAAAATGCCCCCTAAAAATGCCATTTTCGACGACTTTTTGAAGGTGAGAAAAACACAAGGGCG
>Ga0315914_1008800_pt1 | contig 13275 bp, 6 predicted proteins | sample MpolenodulesMG_FD_203920 | JGI IMG/M metagenome (GOLD analysis project Ga0315914, IMG submission 203920) | Medicago polymorpha root nodule microbial communities from Los Angeles, California, United States - elongated nodules | ecosystem: Host-associated > Plants > Roots > Nodule | place: USA...
ACTTTCACTTGGTTTAGGTTCTCTTCCATTCTTTGAAGACCCAATTGCAATTGGTGCTTTTGCTGCTACTCAAAATGGTGTTTTTGTTAGTTGCTCTGCTGCAAACTCTGGTCCTGGATACAGCACTCTCTCCAATGAAGCTCCTTGGATCCTCACTGTTGGTGCAAGCACAGTTGATAGAAAAATTGTAGCATCAGCAAAGCTAGGAAATGGAAATGAATATGAAGGTGAAACATTATTCCAACCGAAAGACTTTTCTGAACAATTATTGCCACTTGTGTATGCAGGCTCATTTGGATTTGGAAACCAGACACAGAATCAGTCTTTGTGTCTTCCAGGATCCTTAAAGAACATTGATCTAAGTGGAAAAGTAGTGTTGTGTGATATCGGAGGACGTGTTCCAAGCACCGTGAAAGGACAAGAAGTTCTAAATTCAGGTGGTGTTGCTATGATCCTTGCAAATTCAGAACCACTTGGGTTCAGCACTTTTGCTTCTGTAAATGTTCTACCTGCGGTTGAAGTGAGTTACAAGGCTGGTTTAACAATCAAAGATTACATAAACTCAACCTACAATCCATCAGCAACATTGTTATTCAAAGGAACAGTAATTGGTGATTCCCTCGCACCTTCTGTTGTTTACTTTTCTTCAAGAGGACCAAGCCAAGAAAGTCCTGGAATTCTTAAACCAGACATCATTGGTCCAGGTGTCAACATTCTAGCTGCATGGGGTGTTTCTGTAGACAATAAAATTCCAGCTTTTAACATTGTTTCCGGTACTTCAATGTCTTGTCCTCACCTAAGTGGTATTGCTGCATTGATCAAAAGTTCTCACCCAGATTGGTCGCCAGCCGCTATAAAATCAGCAATCATGACAACTGCAAATACTCTCAACCTCGGCGGGAACCCTATACTGGATCAAAGGCTTTTGCCGGCTGATATTTTCGCTACTGGTGCAGGACATGTTAATCCTGTTAAAGCAAATGATCCCGGTCTTGTTTATGATATTCAACCAGAAGATTATGTTCCTTATCTATGTGGTTTGGGTTATTCTGATAAAGAGATTGAAGTTATTGTTCAGTGGAAAGTGAAGTGCTCTAATGTTAAAAGTATACCAGAAGCACAGCTGAACTATCCTTCTTTTTCTATTCTGTTGGGGTCTGATTCACAGTATTATACCAGAACCTTGACTAATGTTGGGTTTGCAAATTCAACATATAGAGTTGAACTTGAAGTACCTTTGGCTTTGGGTATGAGTGTTAATCCTAGTGAAATAACATTCACTGAGGTCAATGAGAAGGTTAGTTTCTCTGTTGAATTTATACCACAAATAAAGGAAAACAGAAGGAATCAAACTTTTGCTCAGGGCTCTCTCACTTGGGTGTCTGATAAACATGCTGTTAGGATACCGATATCTGTCATTTTCAAGTGATATATGAAGGGTGAGGGTGATGATATGATGTTCAAGAAATAAAGGGAATGGGATATATTATTGGTTGGGGAAATTCAAGAGATACTAACTAGTTACTACTATGTTTCTTTGTACAAGTAATTTTATAATTTTTGGCATTAGCCAATAGTATGACATGTTATTTTATTTTTTTGACTAAATAGTATGTCGTGTTATTATTATCCTTTGAATGTGTAGAGTTGTATGACACAGTACTTGTGCTATAAATCCAAAGGCTAACCAAAGTAAAAGTACCAAATCGTACATTTTTTTGAGGGGGTACCAAATCATACATGAAATTTGTAAATCTATGTTAATTTATGTGGGAGAAGGAGCTGAACTATTTGTGTCGACACGCTTTATTTAACTCTACACCCTTCAAATTTTACCTCTATTCCTAGTTTTGCGCAAATCTCGTAAATTCAGTAGATTTTTAAGAAATAAAAATATCCCACCCTCATTGTGTTTCGACGAAGTTGTTTGAGTTTGACATAACCTGTTTTTATCCCGACAAACTCAAACTTTAAAAATCTACAGAATCGAAAATTAATTTAAGTACTTCAAATAATTTGTAGGGGTAGAGATATAATTTGAGAAGTAGGAGATAACTTTTTCTGTATGTCTATTGGCATATTTTAATGATGGGCTTAATTAACACTAGGTTATTTGCCCATTTAGAAGTATAGGATAATTGGCTTATGTAAACACCTAATGTAAAATAAGTTTTAAATGTTTGTATAAACCAAAACAGACTTATAAAAAAAGTCAATTCAGACCTTCAAAAATACTCTATTTGCATATTTGCGGTGAGAATGATAGAATCACGGTGTGTCACGGTAATTTTGTCAAACTCTCATTCATACTCAAGCTCTAAATTTCATTTCAAAACTGACCTGACCTATTTAACAAAAGTCGGATATGAACTATTTCCATACCTACATGCCAATAGAGACCTTGCAACTTAACTGCTTGTAGGTTATGCAGACTTTCAAACATAAACTATAATCTTCATACTTACTTGTATTGTCCTCCCTTCAATCCTTCTCAAAAATTATGATCCACTCCCAATGCTTGTAATCCTTCCTGCATCCTTAAGACGAATCGAAGAACAACTTAACATTTTTGCAAATTCAACAATGTCAAACACTTTTAACACTCTTCTTTCCGAATATGATTTTATTGGGAATGGATCCTCTCATGTGTAATTTACAGTGTGATCTCTGACCATGAGAGAGAGAGAGAGAGAGATCACACTTTACTCTCTCATGTTTAAATTACACATATGAGAGGATCCATTCTTGATTTTATTCTTCTGCCTTCCATATTTCCTATGTTAAATTTGTTTAAAGCTTCTATTGCAATAATTAAAAATATATCAATATAAGAAACTCTGCTTTTATATAAACTACTAAACTACATAATTCTATACACACATGTGCTTTCTAAATTTTCAATCCGACTAACCAAAGAAGGAGCTAAAGTGTTAACAGAGAAAGAACTCGTTCAACATCAGGTGCAAAGCAAATGTACAGAAATTTAAAGTATCTATGTAAGCAGTTAAAAATCTTGGATTGGATATGATAACAAAGTATTCCATCATGCCATGCTAAACTTGTCCAAACTCCACAGCAAAGAGAACTATCACAGTGTGTATATTCAAGGAACAGAACAGCAAAATGTTATCTACCATTTCACACAACTAATTGTTCACAAGCTAAAACGTTATTCGTGTCTGATGAAACCACCCTAGATTCTCCACTACCAGCTAGGCTTGTTTCGATTGACTTATTTGAGTTTATCAATTGTGAAACTATTTGAAAGAGTTTATCGAAACAGCTTATAATATTCAAAAGTTGTCTTCAGCTTATTTTCATAAGCTCTTTAGAATAGCTTATGAAAACAGCTTATAGCTTATATGAAAATGGTTTGATAATCTCTTAATTAAACTGTTTATCCAAACAAGACCTAACCACCTAGTGCAATTTAACCAGGAAAATAAACAAAACATTCAATTGTTAACAACAATGCTAAAATTCAGTAAAAAAAAAGAACAATAAAAATGGTATCTTTAACTTTAAGAGATGGGTTTATGAAATAACAATATTTAAGACATTTGAGATGAGGAAGTTGATTTGGGGATTGAGAATGGAGGTAATAGAAGCACAGCTTCGTCAGTCTCAATTGGATCACACCTCAGAATCTGTCACAGAAGAAAAAAAGGTAATAAAAATTAGAATCATGCAATGCAATGCTAGAGAGAGAGAGAGAGAGAGAGAGTACTGACTGGGTCTTGAAGAACAGGCTTGGTGTCATCCTTTGCTGGCATGAAAGCAGATTTGTTATTGTTGTTGTTTGGTTTCATCCAAGATTGCGAACAAGTAATCTATAAAAAATTTAAACTCTATCTTTTAAATGCTATTCAAAATAGTGAATAAGCTTCAATGAAACACGTAGTATATAATGATTAAAATTAAAAAATGCATTAGTAATAAAAAAATTAAAGTTAAAACTATTAATAAAGTTTGAAATAAAAAAAATAATAATAATAACCGAGATATAAGCTAATAGCTCGCAACAATGAGTTACTTTCTTCCGGTGATTATGTTGAGGAAGAAACTTTTTCTTCAAAAAAAATGTTAAGGAAGAAACTTTGTCTCTCAATTGTGAGTTCCTTTACTATTTCAACGAACGTTAAATACGATTTTTTTTTGTGTTCAAGATACTAATCTAAGAAATGCATCAAACAAAGATAAAGACAATAAGATATATGGATAAAAATAGCTTGTTTGATTAATTGTGTGTCTTTTTGAAATGTACAAGTCTAATATGTATAGGAAAACACTAGTCATACTTGCCAAAATAATGTGCCCTACATAAATTATTCTCGATCGGCTATTTACGTAGGTAGGTAGTGTGTGAGTTTCATGTCGTAAGAGGTGTGTGGCAATCCACGTTTGGCTTGCATTCTTCCATTTTGAGGCATAATTCGTTGAGTTCGTCCAAATGTGTGCAACTCCCTTAGATCATGGCACAATAATGCTCATATCCAATTTCAATTAGTGGTGCTAAAAACATGAAGCATGAGTTAATTGTCCATGTCCACTAAACTTTGACCAAGTATGATGTCTCCACAACCCTAGTAGACTTGAGAAACATTCAACTATCTCATATTTAGTTGTCTTTGGGCTCAGCTAACGTAATTTATTTTGACTAACATAATTTATTTTTGAGTGGTAGTATTAATTGGTTGGCAATTCGCAAGTACTACGGTCATTTTTATGATTGCAAGTATATGTGATTATTTCACTTGATTTGAGTAAAGAGACATACAAATAGTTGCTTCTCCCTCAAGGTTTTGATGAAGTGCCAAGTTTTAATCTGGGCCATCTCTATGTGTGTTGATGGATTGCCTCTGCTTTTCCTATGTTGCCAAGTAAACCCAATTAGTTATATGGAAAATGATGGATTATAGAGTTGAAGAATCTTGGACTCAATTACTTAAGATTTTTTTTTAAAGCTAAATTAGCCCACCTAAATTAACACCTGAGAGAATTGAAACTGAGACCTCGAGAATGAATACACTCCCAGATTCCAAGGCAATACCACTAGTGCAAGGGTGCACAATTACTTAAGATTAATCTTCAAATCAAGGAAAAAATTAGTTCTTTGTGGTTGCCATTGCACCTTTCTAAAAATTGTGATACACTTGTGTTGGCTGGCAAACGGTCATGAAAACCTACTAGTTTATAATTTGAAAGATGGTTGGTAGTGTAGAGAGAGCTAGAATTACTAATGCTAAACGCTGGTGGAACTATATCAAACCTTATGTTGGAAGCTTGGTTATGTTTCATTGAAAGTAAGCTCCTCATCGATGATTTAATTGAATTTCTCTTAATTCTTGTATGTTCTGTGATTTTTTTTTTTATGATGGATTTTATTTGATTGTTTTCAAGGGTTTGATATGTTTTAGCTTCAATAAATAATACAATTTTTTCGTTTTAGCCCCCTTAAAAATTTTGTTAAAGAGATTCTAATATATTTTGTTGGAGTATAATACTAAGGTTCTGTTTGGATTAACTTATTTTAGAGCTTATGCAAATAAATGTCTTTATGTGTTATTTATAAGCTTGTTAGTGTAGTTTATGAAAAAACAGATTATAAAGGTACAATTTTTGTTAGTGAGAACTTATGAATTAAGATAAAAATTCATTTATTTGCATAAGCTCTTTTTCATAAGCTCAAAATAAGCTAAATCCAAACGGGGTCTAATTATAACAGGGTGGCATAAATGCGTTTACATTAAGGCTTTGTTTGAGAGTTTGGAAGGGAGGGGAAGGGAAGGGTTGGAAATATAGAGGAAAATTGTAAAATCTTTCACATTTTTTGAAAGAATGATTTTTTAGAGAATGATAAATTAATGCTTTTGATTAATCTATTTTTTATTTTAAGAATATTATAACTATATAGATTAAATTTGAAGAATTCATGTAAACCCTCCAAAATCTCCCCTCCAAAATCCTCTCAAAACCCTCCTCTTATACAATTTTGGAGTTCCCCCAAATGAGTATAGTTTTGTATTGTGAAGAAAAATGAATCCCCAAAGTCTTCGCCTCTTAATATCATCTATTTCTTCCATTTGCTCCTTCCTTTTTTTTCAAACCTCTCCCCTCTCTTTCCCTCCAAACCCGCAAACAAAACCTAAGCGACCAGATAGAAGTTCGAACCCGTCACGACGTCTGACCTAATAATTTAAAATGCAGAACAAATGTTATCCATTTCAAATTTTACCAACACCTAACATAAAAAAACCTCCCCTAAAAAAACAAAAAAAAACCATGCAATATGCCTAGTTATCCTTATTATTATTCTTTTGTCAAGTAGTCTAGTGGCTAGATTCACACACATTATATGTGGAGAATTGGAATATGGGGTTCGAACCCCGGCCCTGCACAAATGCACAAATTATCCCTGCTAGTTATCCTTGTTATTAAATGGCAAAGAAAAACACTGATATACTATATAATAACTCGCATACGTAACAAATTTGGATTAGAAATATAAAGAGAGTAGTACAACAGCCGGAAACCCTAACCTCCATAGACAAAGCCGCTCTCATGAATCTCCCACCACCGAAGTCGCAGTGTCCACCATACGCGGTGTCATCGCCGATAATCCTCCCTGTAGAGCTTATCACAGAAGTGCTTTCTTTCCTTCCTGTGAAATCCCTGACGCGAATGAAGTGTTGTTGTAAATTGTGGAATGCCTTCATGTCCGATCCTTTCTTTGTCAAGTTGCACCTTCAACGATCTACATGAAACCCTCACCTCATGTTGTCATCTAGCAATGTTGTACCAATCTCCTTGAGTCATTTGCTGGAGAGTCCGTCAAAGGCGATAGCCATAGATCCTTACTATCGTTTGAAGGATAAAGATTGTAAATCAGTTATTGGTTCCTGTAACGGATTGTTATTCGGTTATTCTTATAACTATAGAGAGTCGTGGCTCCATATCTGGAACCCTGCTACAAGGAACATATCGGATAAATTAGGAGGGCATTGCGATAATTCCGTCATACCTCGCTGGTTGACATTTGGTTATGATAATTCAATGGATACTTATAAGGTAGTGGCCTTAGAACCAGAGGCAAGAGTTTTTAGTTTTGGGGATAATGTTTGGAAAAGTATTCAAGGATTTCCTCTGTGTTATCGGCTAAATGGGGGTGTGCATTTGAGTGGTAATGTTAATTGGTTGGCAACTCGCAAGTACTACAGCGGTCTTTATGATTGCAAGAATATTCCTGTTGAGCAATATGTGATTATTTCACTTGATCTTAGTAAAGAGACATACACAGAGTTGCTTCTCCCTCAAGGTTTTGATGAAGTGCCATGTTTTGAGCCATCTCTATGCGTGTTGATGTATTCCCTCTGCTTTTTCTATGTTGTCAAGAGGGAATTCTTGGACTCAATTACTTATACAAAGTTAAATAATTAGTTTTGAGCATTATGAAACTTCTTGCTTTTGGTTTAGTTCTGTTTTGATATTTCACTTTTCCATCTTACACAAGTCCTTTCTGAATTGCAGATCTGCAATCCCGACTTCAAAGGCATCAGCGTTATTGACGGTAGGTGGCTTGGCTGGATGAGGAAATTATATGAAGAAAGAAAGGGACGAGGAAAGAAAGAAAAGAAGAAAGAGGCTTATTGTAGCCACAATTACTTCAATTATAGTACTCAAAATATTTTTGAATTTGATTGCATGTTAGTATTTTTATTATTTGATTGTCTGTTCATTTTGAATTTGATATGAAGAAGAAATTATTTTTATAATTTGATTCCATCTTCATCTTGTTTATACTAGAAGTTTTCTACGAGGATTTCGTAGTGACAAAACTGAGATTATTTCGACTTTTAACAAAAACTAAGCATATGTTTGGGTGAGTGTTTTCTTCACCACCACCTCATGTTTTCTTACATTTCTCCGTGATTTCCAAAGGCTACAAAGTGTAACTTCCACATCGGCGTAGTTTTTATGCCGCAGTTCTAAGTGTTGTGAACGCAGAACCAAACACATGCAAGGTTGCTTAGCCTACATGATATGATATTTGGGTAGCCTGTGTTGTATTTTGCATTGGATAACTGTGAAGACTTTTGTGTCTCCTTTTGGACTTAGGGAACTGAAATGTACCATTATGTAATGCCTTTATTTTTATTTATGAAATTTCCAAAGTTTAAAGTATTGCATAAGCTCCAAAAAAAGCTCTGTTTGGAGCTTATGGAGTACTCAATCCTTACTTTGGGCCATAGATGGAAGATTGAAGATGGTTCTGAGATTAATGTGTGGAGTATGTCATATGGATCCGCAACCTTCCCTCTCTTAAACCATCCACTTCACCGCCACTACACCAAGAAGACCTTACAGTAAATTCTTTGTTAAGTGCTGCCTTAAACTCTTGGAACACTACTTTGGTGCAATCTCTTTTAAATGACGTGGAGTCAACTCCACTCTTTTCTCGTTCCAGTTATGATATCTGAATTTGGAAAGCCATAGTGGATGGTACATACACAGTCAAATCAGCCTACCGGATCTGTTCTGACTTACTTCTTGCTGCCACCCCTGTCCGCAATAATCTAAGCTGGAATACCATTTGGAACTAGAGGATTCCACCCCGAATTCGATCCTTCATGTGGCGCCTCGCTCATCAATGCTTGCCTACTAGAGTAAATCTTCTCACTCGAGGCATCCCTTGCGAGGAATCTTGTGTTCGTTGCGGTACCTTAGCTGAATCACATATGCATATGTTTTTTGTTTCCTCCAAGGCGTGAATTTGTTGGAAGTAAATTGGCCTTCACTCGCTCGTCCAGAATTTGCTCTTAGCGACACACAACTTTTCTGTTATGCTCTTTGATTTATTGAACAGATTGTCCCTGCAACAACAATCCTTGGTAGCTACAATCTTGTGGAGCCTGGAAGAACCGAAATTCAAAGCTTTCGGAAGACATAGGCAACTCCTCGGAATTCATTGTTACACGAGCAAAGACTACAATTAATGAGTGGAGCTATATGCAAAGAGCAAAGTTACCGGTGAATAATGCGAATACCTCTCTTACTTGAGTAGACCTCTGAAGGGCACAATCAAATGTAATGTAGACGCCGCTTCCTTCAATAATAACTCAATCATGGGGTATATGTTATATGCTTTAGAAACTCTTCGGGTGTACTCATTCTTGCCAAATGTGGTTATTATTATTCCTTCACTACGATCCTAGAAGCTGAAACCATCAGCTTTTTGGAAGCTATCAAAGAGGCCATATCAATTGGAATGCAAGCTGGCAGATTCAAAATTGATTGCAAAACAATACCTGATGCACTTTCTGTCAATAATATCCCTCAAAATGAATTTGATGATCTCATATCTCAATGTAAGCGCCTCTTGGTCAATAGACCCAACTTTGTAGTGTCGTATGTTCGGAGGAAAGCAAATAGGGTTGTTCATAGTATTGCTAGAGATTCCTTATGTCATCCTAACCCCCATATTTTTAATGTTGTACCTTCTACTTTATACTCCTTAATTATGAATGAAATGACTTAATATAGCCTTTGCTAAAAAAAAATATTGCATTTGAAAATTTGAAGTTTAAAAAGTACGAAGTTTTGTCTCCTTTACAATGTAAGTCACTTTTAAAAAATGACACAAATGAAAAAACAGAGCTAAATTTGTTGACTTTATAAAAATTATAACTAAATACAAAACTCTTCATCAATCAATTGTGTGTGAAAGGAAAACTTACGAATTGAGTGAATAATAAATAATTTGGCGTATAATTATAAGAAAGTAAAAATTAATATATAATTGATATCGTAAAATGATGTATAAAATAAGTATTTTATTAAACTTTGTATCTGGCCCGTATAATTTTTATTTTTTTAAGTATCAGGTCCGTATAAAACAAGTATTGTTTTAGTTTTTGAAGAAAGATGAAATGACAATTGTTCTGGACCGACATAAAGTCCAATGTGAACGACCCAACAAAGCTAGGGCCAACAAACACTCAGAAGAACAATGTGAAGGTGCACGAAAAACTATGTCTTGATTATATCAAATCCTAGCCGTCAAAGTCATCTCTAAGGGCTTTCGACATTTTTCGCCGCAATACTCGGAGGCAGTTATCAACCTCCTCGAATATATAAGCATGACTCAGCGTCACGAGTACAATCTCATTTATCCATTTTCTTGCACACAATTCAGCTCTTTTACATTGATTTCACATATTGCTTTCCTCCAAACCAGAGCATTGTGCACCACCGCAACAACAACCTTCCTCACCCGAGAACCACCACTACATTTCTCTGATTTTCACCGGACAAATCAACAATAATCATTGAAAACTCACATACACAATTGAAGGTGTAGAGGTTCGAACCCGTCACGACGTCTGATCTAATAATTTCATTATTTTTACCTTCAACTAAGACTTATGGACCAAAATTCTTTATTTCTGGTCCATAAAAATATACCAATTTTTCCTTTTGATTCTTGTTGTTTTATTTTAATCACTGGCATATTTGTTTGTATTGAAATTATTAAAGTTTAGTTCCTCTAATATATAAGCTATATAATAAGCTATATAAAGATTTAATCAACATTAAACAAATTTGTTCATCTTGATTCCAGTAACAAAGAGATTAATGTTTAATGATTACGTCAAAGTTCAAATAAATATTGATATTAAAATTAGACCGATACTACTCACACCCTAAAAATCTAAGTTACACCCCAAAACTACCAATGTGCGTTTTAATTGAGTTTACATCACGCACATTAGTTGTATATACATAAATCCAGTTTACTTAGTTTATGTAAACTGAGTTTACATAAGTTATGTAAATTAAGAATTCACATGTGTGCTATGTAAACTTAAATTACGCTACCCCTGCAGGTGCTATGTAAACTTAAATCACACTACCTTACTACTTACTACGTAAACTTAAATCATGTTACCTTACGTAAATAATACCTGCTTAATCTAAATTCACGTCTATCCTATATGTCACACACAGATCGGAACAAAACGAAAAAACCACATCACACAAACAATAAATAGAAAATGAAGAAATTCATTAAATTCACTTACTTGTATGAATAGAGTACATATAAATGAAAAAGATGTTGATTCAATCTTTAATCTTGGTAGATATTGGTTGCACATCCATGGTGGTTTGTGGGTGTAGGTTCAAAGTGATAATGAAAAAAGGTTTCAAAAATTTACATGGAGAGGACAATTTCGGTCTTATTGTAAAATTTTAAGTAAATTTAGATGTAACTAAAATTATATGGGTGAGACAAAGAAAAGTCTTAAAATTATGTCTATAGAGACACAAACTCAATTCTAAAAAAAATAAATTATTTCCCTCAAAAAAAAAATTTCTTATTTTGTCCATGAGGTGTTCAAGGAGGAAATAACTTTGTAAAATTTACTTACGATAAAAGTGTATTAAAGGTAAAATAATTTATGTTTAAAAGTATTTATATATAATTCCAGAAGTCAAAAGTTATAAATTTTAACTTCTACAATAAGTTCAAATCCCCTAGAAATGGTGGTAAAATATTCATTAATAACATTTTAATTAATAATAATTTATCAAATTTTAGAATTTCTCTTATACAACATAAAACTTGTCATTTTGTGGATAACTTTTCCAAGCTAAAAACAACATATGGCAATGTTAGGGAGATATGTCCAGAAAAATAGATGTACCAATGTACAGCATAGCTGTTACTAGCAGTTAGCATAACAAATCCATACAAATTAACAAATCCGTACAAATTAACACCAAATATATAGCGGGCATTACTATGAGATTTGCATTTATTCAAATTACCAAAAAAATCTTTTATCATTCCCTTTTTTTTTTTATCATTCCTATTTACCCTTCATTGAAGACTAATTAGCCGTCCCAAGCCAGCACAATGCATTTCCTTGTTTTCCTATGTAATAAGTAATTAAAATAAAAACTATGGCCAATTTAATATAATTCTGTTTTCTATGGTATACATCTACCTATATATACATATGCAAGTCAATAGGAAAATCACAAGCAACTTTCACTATCTTCATCAAATTCCAAATCATGATGAAGATGGAGCTTACATTGATTGTTAGCCTCATTTTCATTCTCTGCAGCATATCAATGTTGGCTGCAGAGGAGAATCTAGAACATGATCACATGAACTTAATGACATACATTGTTCATGTCAAAAAATCAGAAAATGTTGCTTCACTTGAATCAGAAGATTTGCATAGTTGGTACCATTCATTCCTTCCACAAACTTTTCCTCACAAAGAAAGAATGGTTTTCTCTTACCGCAAAGTAGCCTCTGGATTTGCAGTGAAGCTAACACCAGAAGAAGCCAAATCTCTTCAAGAGAAAGGTGAAATTGTGTCAGCAAGACCTGAAAGGACCCTTGAATTACATACAACTCACACTCCTACATTCTTGGGTCTGAAACAAGGACAAGGATTGTGGAGCGACGATAACCTTGGAAAAGGCGTCATAATCGGTATCATAGACACGGGAATATTCCCTTTACATCCATCTTTCAACGACGAAGGAATGCCGCCGCCACCTGCAAAATGGAAAGGTCATTGTGAATTCACTGGAGGGCAAGTATGCAACAATAAGCTCATAGGTGCAAGAAACTTGGTCAAAAGTGCAATTCAAGAGCCTCCATTTGAGAATTTCTTCCATGGAACACACACCGCTGCCGAGGCTGCAGGAAGATTCATAGAAGATGCAAGTGTTTTTGGTAATGCTAAAGGTGTAGCCGCAGGAATGGCACCTAATGCTCACTTAGCAATATACAAAGTGTGTAATGACAAAATTGGATGCACTGAAAGTGCTATCTTAGCTGCAATGGATATTGCTATCGAAGATGGTGTAGATGTTCTTTCACTTTCACTTGGTTTAGGTTCTCTTACATTCTTTGAAGACCCAATTGCAATTGGTGCTTTTGCTGCTACACAAAATGGTGTTTTTGTTAGTTGCTCTGCTGCAAACTCTGGTCCCGGGTACAAAACCCTCTCAAATGAAGCTCCTTGGGTACTCACAGTAGGTGCAAGCACAATTGACAGAAAAATAGTAGCATCAGCAAAGCTAGGAAACGGAGAGGAATATGAAGGCGAAACATTATTCCAACCGAAAGACTTTTCTGAACAATTATTGCCACTTGTATATGCAGGCTCATTTGGATTTGGAAACCAGACACAGAATCAGTCTTTGTGCCTTCCAGGATCCTTAAAGAACATCGATCTAAGTGGAAAAGTAGTGTTG
>Ga0315914_1008802_pt1 | contig 13275 bp, 8 predicted proteins | sample MpolenodulesMG_FD_203920 | JGI IMG/M metagenome (GOLD analysis project Ga0315914, IMG submission 203920) | Medicago polymorpha root nodule microbial communities from Los Angeles, California, United States - elongated nodules | ecosystem: Host-associated > Plants > Roots > Nodule | place: USA...
CAAGAAGTTGCGATTTTAGCCCTCTAACTAATTAAAATACAAAACAGCCCCCTATGTATTGGATCTTTGGCAGTTTTGGCCCCCTAGACCAATTTTGACTCGGTCAACGCTGACATGACACTTCAAAGCAATGCACATGTGGCGGATTTGAAGTGCCACGTAAGCGTTGACTGAGTCAAAATTGGTCTAGGGAGCCAAAATTGCCAAAGGTCCAATACATAAGGGGCTATTTTGTATTTTAATTAGTTAGGGGGCCAAAATCGCAACTTCTTGAAACATAGGGGCCAAAATCGCAACTTCTTGAAACATAGGAGGCTAAAAGTGCAATTAAGCCTTAAATGAAAGCAGCAATGGGGTTTTTTAATCAACACAAGTATCTGTATTCTCTATGAGTGTGATTAAAGAATAAATTTCAATTCAGATGTAGATGATGGCGGATATAATTAATTAGAGGAGCATATGGGTGATAGGGGTGGAAACCCCATATTTCTAACAAGTCAAGTGCACTCTTAGAGTGAGACTCAATTTATATTATCATAACCGCATCTTTGGCTGAAATATACCATGCAAAATTTGCAAGTAATCCAACTTGAAGACAAGTGGTAATCGTGTTGAAGTTGAGAACCAACTAACCATTTGCCAATGCTAATTCGAATCACACCATCAATACTCATTAATCTATCTTAAGTGTAGGGATAGAAATGAGTCGAGTCGAATCGAACTCATCTGAGCTCGACTCGATAAGGTTTGGTTTAACTCGAAACTCAATTCGAGTTCGACACAAACCTTTTTTTTAGCTCAAGTTCGACTCGTTTAAAGTTCGCGAGCAACTCGGTTCGGCTCGTTAGGTTCATCTCCACACCGAATCAGTGGCATATAAGTCATAATTCATGTGATCAACATTAGAATGGTTACTATGGTTAAAAATGAGCGGGACGACACAAGGGTAAGGCCACTAAAACTCTTGTTTTTAGGCCTACCAATAAAAAGATTATTTTTTATTAAAATTATAAGTTAAAAGACCTCGTATGCAAACAAAAAAAGGTTCATATATCAAAATTTTCTTTAGGCTTCACTTATTTTTAAACATTTTGGGTGGAAATGAATCATACCAGTCATCTGTTATAAGGATGCACAGTGCATAAAAATCAAAATATGCGTTACATATGTTTTGGTAACATTTATATTGGGGAAGGTGCAAATATCTACTAGTTTTATTGATAATTAATATTTATCGATGAATTTGGCTGACCATCTTTAACAAGGTCTCCCTCTCAATCAAGTTTTTTCCATCCACAAGACTCAGATCTAAAAATTTTCTTAAGGGTTCTGAATTCAGTTCTATTTGGACCAGCATAATGCTGGTAAAACCCGTGCAATGTATCGTTATAGTTATAGTTATTTTACACCAAGTATCTAAAAAGAGTTTCATCTCCAATCCAATTTGCTGCAATTGGTAAATGCAACAGTTGATAAACAAATTGATGGTTGATATTATAATTTATATGTACATGCATAACAAATTATGGATGGTTACAATATCAACAATTGATTTTTTCACTTTACTAACTACTCACTTTAGAGGAGCTAGTTCCACCGGTCTTGTATGTGTAGGGATGAAGGTAGTATTATTTTGCAAGATGCATGAACCAATGTCTTGGCCTTGAAATGGACAATGTTGTCTAACCTTTTCTTATCCCAAACCAACATCAATAAGACTATAACCTGCACATTTTCTTAATCCTTTGTCATATATAGATTGTCTCAACTCAGTAGCATCTTTCCAACTTCCAGCAGCAACATACATATTTGCCAATGATATATAATATCCAACATTTTGAGGTTCCATTTCAAAGAGTTTTTCAGCAACCCTTTTCCCCAACTCAAGTTCTCCATGATAGTTGCATACACTCAAAAGCATCCCCCATACACCTGAACTTGGATTGGATTGCAACCCTTTTGTAAACTCATAAGCCTCATCAATTCTACCTGATCTTGCTAACATGTTAACCACATAAACTTGATGCTCAGCCTCAGGTTTTATGCCATATTTCTCCAACATACATTCATAGTACCAAAGTCCTTGGTTCACAAGTCCTGAATGGCTGCATGCAGATAAAAGGCTAACAAATGTGCTTTTGGTCACTTTAATTCCTAACTCACACATCTCATGGAATAGTTCTGTTGCTTTCTCACCATTTCCATGATTACCATATGCAGCAATCATTGAATTCCATGCTGATTCTGACTTCTGCGAATGTCTGAATACTTTGACAGCATTGTCCAGTCTTCCACAGGTGCTGTACAAGTCTACAAGAGCTGCTGATATGAAAGAATTTTCTTGATATCCATAACTGAATGTGTAACCATGAACTTGTTTTCCGTGTATTAGAACACCGATTCGAGTGCATGCGGAGAGAACACTAACGATGGTGAACTCATTTGGTTTGAACTGAAGACGACGGAATAGTTCCAATGCTTCTCTACTTTCCTTGTTATGAGATAAAGCTGAGATCATGCAGTTCCATGTGCATAGATTGGAAGTAGGATGGAATTTGAACACTTTTCTAGCACTGTTGATGTCCCTGCATCTGTCATACATGGTAATTAACGAGTTCTGAACACGAGTATCTGATCCGAAAGGAGATTTAAGTGCAAGGCTGTGAAGAGACTTTCCTTGGTTTAGTAGTTCCATGTTTGCAATGGCTGACAAAACATTTACAAGGGTTATGGAGTCATAGTTGAAAAAAGGTCCTTGTCTCATTAACATGAAAGTCTCTAAAGCCTCTTGAAATTGGTCACCTCTTACACAACCTACAATTATAGTGTTCCATGAAGCAATATCTGCTATAGAAGAATTCTCTTGCAAAATTGAGAAACTTGAAGTTAGGTCTCCACAGTTGATATACATTTGCATGAGAGAATTTACCAAGAGAGTGTGGTTCAGAAAACCGGACTTTAATTGCCAGCTGTGAACCGATTTTCCAAAGTTGAGACTATTTGGAGAGTTGCAGGAAGATAGAATGGCGAAAACAGTTGATGAGCTGCAATTTTGACCACAACGTAGAAGTTCTTTGAACAAATTGTGAGCCTTTTCAGAATATTTGTTCTGAGAATAACCAGATATCATTGCATTCCAAGACACCAAGTCTCTTTGTGCAGTAGAACTGAACAAAAGCTCGGCTTTCTCGACAAGGTTGCACTTCGAATACATGTCTATAAGGCCATTCCACAAAGGAAGATGATCAGGCACTATCTGTCTTCTAATTGCATATCCATGGATAGTTCTTCCTTCTCTGAAAAGCATTAGTTCTGCGCAAAGTGGGAGTATGGTAGTTAATGTTACTATATCAGGTTGGAAAGATCCTATAGTTTGCATTTCAACCATAAGATCAAACACTTCACGAATATTTTCATTTGAAGCATATCCTTCCATCATTGCATTCCATGAAACAATATCTTTGTATGTCATTTCTCTGAATACAGTCTCGGCAACATCGACGGCTTCACATTGTGAATATAACGAAATGAGAGAGTTCGCAACTGAAACAAGAGAGCTATCCTTATATCCTAGCTTGATTCCTTGACCATGAATGCATTCTCCAAAAGCCAATTCTCCCAAACTCGAACACGCTGAAATAGCACAAGAAAGACTGACATGATCTGCCCTTTCTTCCGAAAAATTCATTCTTCTGAAGTAACATAACGATTTCTCCGGATCACCGTTATAAAGACATCCTCTCATTATCGAGTTCCATGAAACAACATCTTTATATTCTATTTCTTCAAATAGACACTCAGAATCAGACGAGTTTAGGTCACCGCACTTAGCATACATGTTCATAAGAGCATTACATAAACTAATATCCACAAGCATCCCAGATTTTATACTCAAACAATGAATCAACCTTCCTTGATCAAAGTTTTTCATGTGTGACAAAGTTGATACCATAAGCAATAGAGTGGTGGAATCAAACCTAGTTTGGTCCTTGATCATTTTCTCAAAGAACTCCACTGCTGTCCTATGGCATTTATTTTCCAGAGATGCCGAAATAATAGCATTCCAAGCAATCACATCTCTGTTGTGAATGTCTTCAAATAAAACCGTAGATGAAGTAAAGTCTCCAGCTTTGGAATAAAGAGTGAATAGAGATGTTGAAGTTGGAAGGTAAGCTAGAGCACCTATCTTCAAAGCAGCACAATGAACAACAGTGGCGGTGACAATGTTAGGTTTTTTGAGGGACAATCTCATACAATCAACAACAAGATCAAAATGAACCTCTCTTACATGAAAATACCTTTGCGGCATTTTATCAAACAGATTAATGGCGATGCAAAAACATCGACAACTACACGACAAAAGGGAAGAATCACATGGAAGAAAATGAACCTTTTGTCTATGAACAATGCTGAAGTTCCCATTTAGATAGTTTTCTTGTGAAGAAAATGAATGGAACGATGATGACCTTCTAGGTCGAAATCGAAGCAAGACTGGATTTTGAAAGATCCATCTTGTTATGTGGTTTAGCTGCAATTGAGAAACTGCCCATGTTCTCATTTTCAGTTATTTCTTGTTGTGGCTATGAAAGTTCATGTCTTGCACACAAGAACATGATTATGAGAATACGATGATGATGTTTTCTTGTTCTTGTCATAACATGATAATAGTTCAGTTAACGTTGGTTCTTAACGTCTGATATGTAAGCTATTATGGATATAAAAAAAATTGAAGTAACCATATTTCTAAGCAACATTGAACAATGCTATGGTTCCAATGATTGTTTTCTAGAGTCAAGTTACTTGACCAATACAACACTGCACAAACCCAAACACCAACCACGACATACAAAAAAAAACATAAACTAACACTAGTAAAATTTGAAGGAAAAAAAAAGTGATTGAATATAGTTACATGTGTTAGACACTGACCACACCTTCAATCTAAAGTGTTAGTGTTGCATAGTACTCCAGGAATTCTTAGAAAAACATGTCAATTGAGTGAGATTCATTTTTACTTTAGTAAAAAAAAAAATTGAATGATTAACACCAAAAAAAATAATATTGAATGAGGAACTTTTTTGGAGTTCAACTTCCAACACAAAATAAAAAGAGTGATACATTTGGATTTCTCCTGTTATTTTAATACAAGCAATTCAATATCATTCTCTTGAATAAACTTCTAGCTTATTAAAAAAAACTAAGACAAAACCATCCAAAAACTGCAGCCTCATCTGATATATTGTTGGCTTCCATTTCTCTAATTTGCAATGTTGGAAGCTTTTTATACAAATCATTCTCTTGCAATCACACTATCTGATCCCTCAAATAAGTACCAACATCCTCAACGTGGATAAAGGCTGTATATGAAACAGTGACAAAGATATGGACACCCGGACACGACTTCAATATCGTATGCTTCCGCAAGTATAGGATATTGGTCTTCATAACGAGTTGGAAATGAAGCACCTTTCAATATCTTCTGTTTATGACTGTATCCCCTATAGTGTTTTGATGATGAACATATAATTCTGAAATTGACCTCACCAAGGTGGATGATCATCTGCAGAAGTTTGAGGAGGGATTGGCTTCCATCCAGGTTTCTCATCCCAGTATATATCATAATATATGTGACCGGGAGTGTGATCAGTCACACAGCACCATATACCGGTGTAGTGTTTAACTCGTTTTCTGAATCTATCTTCTCTTTCCTGATTAAAATAAATTAATGCATGGCATCAGGACATGGTAAATGAATATGTTTACTTCAAACTTTTGATGCAAACACAGAAAGCAAAACTTAAACAGAACAATAAAATTGGCCTTGCCTTGTCTTTGAAACCTGTAAATGCGTCTTGCATTGAAGAAAACTGGATAACTTTTACGTTATTGAACGACGAAAATACTTTCATGAACTGAAAATTTAAGTAGAAACAACCACATGTCAGAGTATGCTTTGGAAATTTATGTGCTACCCCAACAGTTAAATGAATCAAAATTTAAAATACCGTTTCCTCATTGCTATGCTTTGGAAATTTAAGTACTCCTCCAACAGTTACATTATTTGATGCATTACAATCTTGGGTTCCTTCTTTACAGAGGTGAACATCAAGCCATGACTTTTTCACCTGAATTCAAGAACCCAGGCATAACTTCAGCAGAGATATATAACAAGAAAGAAAAATTCATTGTTTAAAATTTTGATTGGATTGACATTTATTAACCTCTGAGGGCAGTGATGGATTATCAAGTACGGAGTACTCTCTAAAATCGATATCAGGGCCAAACTCTTCCTCTGGAAGTTCATTTAACATGGCATTCAACTGCAATAGAGTACATTTTATAGCAGCATAATAAGGCAGCGTGTAAAAGTTGTACTAAAACTAATAATTATGTGAAAGAAATATAGCGTGTAAATGAAATCTCTTCCAAGTTGACCCAGGCTCATATTTCTTATTCAACTCCAAATATAAGGGCATGGATCAAGTCTATGGAGTGGATGGCTTCAACCACAACTACTCTCGTCTAAGATCATTCATTTAGATTTAGTATTGCATGACAGTAACTGACTGACCACAGGGGCGTTTGGGTAAATAGTTTAATTTAGTGCTTACTCAATAGAAATATAATTTGGCTATTTTCATTCTCTATATTTGTTTTCTCCATAAAAATATAATTTGCGGGTGGATAGAAATTGAAGAGCGGAGTCTCATAAGCTTTCCTGAGAACTTATTCAAATAAGCTGAAAACGGCTTATAGACATACTATAGCTATTTTTTAGAAGCTCAACATTTTTCAGTTATCACAGTTAACACAAGTACTACCATCACCGGCATAATAATCCTTTATTAAGCAATCCAATGACCTGAAACATAAGTGAATAACAATAAGGAACCACGTAATCAAACTAGAAGAGAAATACCTCAAATACATGATCCAAAGGACAGAGAAAAGGCTGTCTAGTCATAGACCCCTCCAAAACACCTGGATGGGGAAACCATAGCCTATCAATCCTGCACCATAGTGGAGGCATGACCTAAATATATACATAAAGAACTCTGTTTGAGATAATAAATAATTTATCAATTGAAAATGCATTAGAGAAAAAGAAAACTTAAATCATCAATTAATTGTAACTTGTACTAATTATGAGTCATGACTCAGTGTTGATGAGACATTAGCTACCCAACATATAAAATTTTAAGAATTTATGATCCTAGAAAATAGTCCTCACCAGTGTTCTGTTCAGAAGGGAAGCAATTGCAAGCGCAGTCCTAATTTGTTTCATCTGGACAAATTCATTTTCATCATAAATTATGAGATGTAATACGATGTCATACATAATTTTCATTAAAAAATACAGAAGTGAAAAGGATCAAGTTGATACATGCATACTTGGTAATTAATAAGGGTAAAATGTGATCCAATGGTATGCTTCCCGCTTAGCAACAAGCTTTTTGGAATAGATGGCCTAAATGACAAGAAACCCCCTAGAAAAAAATTAAAACATTTAGTTCCGATGGTATCAAAATTTAAACATTTATTTTCATGAAAAGGAGTCAATGCATAAACCATAAGCAGATACAGCAAGTAAACTTTTAGTTCTCAGCATCACAGTATAGATGAATGGCGGGAAACTGAATGGAGTATGCAATAGAAAAGTAACAAACTATTATCTCCGTCCCTATATGCAAGACCCTATTGCAAATTTTATTGTCCCTTTTTATAAGACTCATCAAATTTCAAGGTGCATTAATTAAATTTTCACAAAAATACCCGTAATTAAATGAAGAGAATTAAAAGATCAGCTATATCTCTCTCTTAATAATTGAAGGACAATTTTGGAAATAGAACGTACATTATTAACAAATTTAACACAAAAACAACTTTTCTTAATTCTTGTGCATTTTATCAAGGGGGTCTTACATAGAGGGACAGAGGTAGTAACAATTTAAGACAAATAATAGAACCAGTGTATTCACACATATGCATCAAAAAGTAAAATGAAGTGGTGTTTCACTGCAATTGAGCTAAAAAAATAATATTACCAGGAGGATTATAGTATTCAGGTGGGTCATGGAAAAGCATGGCTTCTCGTAGTCGGTGGCGCTTTCCTTCTGTGCCTGCATATTGAAATGTTGTGTGCACTGCATATGGCTCCAACCTGAGTTGCTGATACATACCCTAAAATCATAATATGAAAGGACATTCTTAGATAAAACTTGCACGCAGTTTGTTTCTCTGCAACATAACATTCAATTAAGACTTTGACAAGTATTCAAGCACTTGGAGAACCCTATCTTAAAAGCTAGTTATCAAGGGGGAAGAACCAAACTACTAAAATACTCTACTGAGCATCACATACTACTCAATGTGAGACTTGGACACCCCATGATACCCAAGTCCCTATCACAACACCTCTCTTTAGAGCTGAAGTCTCAGCAGCGGCAGTCAATGAAGCTTTACTCGGTCTTTCGGTTAGCTCCTCCGTAGGTAGCCCTTTCTAAGCCACCAACGACTAGGCTTTGATAAGTATTCAAGCACTTGATAACAATGTTGTCAATCGCGGACAGCGGAAAATAGTGATTGTTAAAAATCTGCTATGTGATAGTGCTATAACGTCACTATAGCCGCTACTTGACAACATTTTGTAATAAATAGTGCATCGCATAACAATAGCAGTTTGTCTACGTTATAGCAGTATAACGTCACTATAGCAGCTACTTAACAACACTGCTTGAGAAACGCTCCCTTTATAGCTAGCTATCAAGAGGGAAGAACCAAACCCCTTAAATACTCAACTAGACGTAACATACCAGTCGATGTAGGAATTAGGTACACCATAATACCCAAGTCCCTATCAGATTCCTTCGGAGACACTTAATTGTATAAGAGAAATCAAAAGGAAGATAACATGTAAAATCAGAAAAAGTATTCAAAACTGTTAACTAGGTCCTACCTGGACAAAATATGTATGACCACTACAAAAGATACTTGAAGGCAAAATTCCCAGCTTTAGATTTCCATCATAAGCATAAACAAGTCCACTGTCCTCGTCAACCGATGGTCCCAACTCTCTGTGGACAATATCATTAAACCCATTCTGATCCCATATCTTATCATCTGCCACAAGCAGTTCCATCCATTCCTTTGCCAATTTTATCGCAGACTCTGTAGGTCTCCAATGAAAAATTCCTATATTGTAGGCCGCACCAACTATTCAATGAGACAGTAACAATCATCAATATAGTATACAATCTCTTAAAGCTCAAACAAGTGCGTTAAAATGAGGGATTAAAAGAAGCAATAAATGAATAAGAGCATTGATTTGATGCACGGATGTTAAATCTGCTTATATATAACATTGACCTTCTTTCCAAACTTCCAGACTATCATCAACAACTGTTGGTATAACTTGATCACTGGATGTTAAAACATCTGCTCCGGGATAACGAGCAATATATGGAAGTGGGTTCTGCTCCATAATCAAATAATGGAATATTTAGGAATATAATATATTTTAGAGGAACAAACACATCTTAGTCAATCCACATTTTACGTTTTGAATTTGGATCATTCATAACAAAACTAAGAAGCATATGAAATGTGAATTACATTTATAATCAAACGTATATTAAGGAATGGAGAAAAGTACCTTCAACCAAACCATGTCGGTATCACACATCAACAGTTCGACGCCAAAAGGCAGTATGGAGTTTATCAAAATAACTTTTTCCCTCCCCATCTTATGAAATGTTGGAGAACCCCAGCCAACATCCATGGTGCTCATATGGCTGTTCATGTCAAAAACCGGTACCCCTTTCCAATAAAGCGCCTCCAATAATTTCGTGTCCATTGCACCTAAAAGGTAGAATTCAAATTCACTACTGTTTGGATAAACAACTAATTAAAAAACAGTTATCCGTTTTAGCATAAACACTTATCATATAAGTGCTTACATATAAGCTATTTTTATAACAAAAGATAAAATAAGTCATATAAGCTATAATCTGTTTTCATAAGCTATCCTAGAGAGTTTTAAGGAAATAAATTGAAAACAACTAATAGACATGTCATAAAGTGTTTTTATAAACTCTTCCAAACAATCTCACAAGTGATTATGCCAGCAGATAAGCTTAAATAAGTCAATCGAAAAGGCCCTAGTCTAATCAACTATACAAAATACCATGTATGCATTTCTAGCAAGGGTCGTTACAAAACAAAATACAACGATAGAATGCTCACCAACAAGATAATTGGAAACTCCGAGATCATTCAATTGTTCAACCCAAGTCAGAATAAAGTCCATGAATGCATAGTTACCAAATGTAACTATTATAATGTTATCTTTCACCCTTTGTTGAACCAATTCTTTGGTCAGTCTAAACTCTTTCAAGGGCGGCATCTTTTTATTGCGAGGAGGAACATTCAAAACAGGCTTTCTTGACACATTTTGGAGCTCAGGGAAAGCAGAGGGCACAACATGCATTGTTTCTGACTGAGAAGCGTTAAGTGTTCGATCTGAGAGACGAGAATCCTCATCTGAAAAGCATGCTCAGTCAAGGTTTGAATTCACATCCACAAAAGAAATGAAGAAATAGAGGAAGGAAAAACCAATGCTTGATGAATTGAAAAGTGTCATACACATGAAGTGGAAACGACAACCAGAGAGTAGTTGAAAGATGCAACTACACTAATAAAGCAGGTGCAATATAATGATTAAAATGTGGTAATAGAAAGCTCTGTTACTATAGTTTTGGTGGATAAACGCACATATTAGCAGTTTAGCATAGATTTCTAAAAACTAACGACATAATCAGATCTTTAAACACCCAAAAACCATATTAATAAAATATTTAACCAGTATGCATCATCAGTGTAATTTTTTTACAGACGCATCCAATCACATCTCATCTTTTATCAAAACTCTTTTGAGAAAAGGGGACATGCAGTGTCGGTGTAAACCAATGTCACACTGACATCCAATTAGAATCCACCAAGTTGCAGTTATTTCTAAATTACAGTTACAAACTGGACTTATATGGAAATATCGTAAATTCTCATTGGATGTCGGTTGGACTTACATGGCAATATTATGAGTTCTAATTGAATGTCAGTGTAAAATACATCTCCATTAAACTAAACCTTTTTATACCGAAAATGCATACTTATTAAACTTATCGACAAAACTCTCCATTTCTCAAAAGAAACATAGAAGATCTCTACTCATCAACCATACATTATAAACGGAAGGTTGGGTAGCTCAACTAGTTTGAGCTAAGGGATTAACCATACACTCTGTAGCACTGCTGATCGAAAGTGTGTCCGGTGTTGGACAGGTGTCGTGTTTGACATAGACACATGTGAGTACGTTCAAATGATTCATTTTCTCGAGTCCGACAATGTCAGTGTCTGTGTCGGTGCTTCATAGATCCATACATTAAAAACCAATGCCAAAACAATTTTCAAGTTTCAACATCATAACCAACTAACTAATCCTATCCTAACAAATTCCAAAAAGGGTATTCCCCATTTATGACAAAACCAACAACTAACAAAAAAAAAAAAACAATTTTGATTCAACCCATTTAATTATAATGCAAGTAAGATAGAATAAAAAGAGGTAGAGATAAAAGGGTTACTAGAAAGTGGAGGAAAAGAGGACCAAGCTGAAGAGGTTGTGGAAGAATAGTGTATGGCAGAGAAAACGTATAAGGAAGAAACAACGATGCCAACGATGACAACAGTGTAGATCGTGAGAAAGAGAGGTCTTGAATGTGAAACTTCCTCACACGCCATCTGAAAATTTTCTGATTCTGATTCAAATAGAAACCATGATTTTCACTTGCACAATGAAGAGGGTTGTGTTGTGTGGAAGGTCAACCACTAAATTGTTGCTGTTTTAGTCTGTGTTTAACGTTGTTAACATAATCATCGAATGTCATGAAAATGAAGTTGAGACATAAAGTTTTGGATTAAATCATTTTTTAAAAAAATATTTCAACTTTTCATTTTTATCCTCGTGTATTTTTTTTCTTTGATTTTTAAATTTTTTCAATTTTCAATTATTTTTTATCTCTATTTTTAAGTTAATTTATGTTCTAATTTCACCCAAAAAAAATTCTGTTCTAATTTAAAATTTGATTATTATGTTCGCAATCATGTTTAAAATATTATAAAATGTCTTTTAAAAAATCATAATTTTTTGAAGTAATGTAAATTAAAAATCAAAGTAAAATTTTATGGAGACTAAAACGAAAAGTTGAAATATTTATAAAAATTGAAAATATATTTAGCCTTAATTTTTGTTAAACGCATTTGTTCTGTCAATCTTTTCATGATATGTCTTTTCAATATAATTTTTTTTGTTTGTGTTTAATTTTTTTTATAGTTTAAAAGTGTAATTTGTCAATTATAGATTTTCTCAGTGGACGAAACATAACTTACTTCGTAAAATGCTTTATCTACGCTTAAAAGATTGTGGGTTTCAGTCATGAATGAGAAGTGGAACACTATTATCCCTTTAAGAAAGGAAAAATAAATTACTCATAATTGATCCCTTTTTAATTATAATTACTTCTTTTCAATTAAACTAAAAATATTTTGTTTTTCTTTTGAAACAAAGTTTTATTTAAAACAAAGTTTGTTTTTTGTTACGTGCAAATTTAAACCTACATAAAACTAAATTTTATTCCTCATAGATATGATTAATTGAAGAGTTAAAATTCTATAAATAAGATCAATAACATTGTTAAAAGTTTCAAATGTAAAATAGAAGAATAAAGAGTGGAAGACTATTGGAATAGATTTAGATTTAGATTTAGATTAAGTGAAGTTAGAATAGATTTTATTTTACTGTGCAATCTCTAAATTAACAATTGTTTGTTTGAGATGGGTAACTCACTTGGTTGAACTAAGAAATTACATGTTCAAGGTTCAAATCATGGCATGAGAGAAAATACTAACATAACAAATTAACAATTAACATCCTAATATTTGTCAATAAAAAAGGGTTCGTGGAGAGGCAGAGTGTGGAAAAAATAATAATAAAAATTTATTGGAAAGAGGGGGAGTGTATCACAATTATTTGTTATAGGAGAAAAAATGACGCATCAAATTTATTTAAAAGAGGTGTATGGAAAAAAAAAGACATTGATGGATTAAAATGTAGGTATAATAGAAAGAAAAACAAAACTTCAAAAATTTACTACCTTAGTTAAAGAATGAAGGTATAATGGAAAGAAAAAAAACTTCAAAAATTCACTACCTTAATTAAAG
>Ga0315914_1008806_pt1 | contig 13272 bp, 6 predicted proteins | sample MpolenodulesMG_FD_203920 | JGI IMG/M metagenome (GOLD analysis project Ga0315914, IMG submission 203920) | Medicago polymorpha root nodule microbial communities from Los Angeles, California, United States - elongated nodules | ecosystem: Host-associated > Plants > Roots > Nodule | place: USA...
GTGGTTTTTTTTCCCTTATTTGTTGAGGGGTTTCCACGTAAATATTGTGTGTTCAGTTCCTCTTTTCTCATCTCTTATTTTAGCTGCGTGATAATATTTTCTTACTCTACTACCCAACATATAAGACCATGGTACAGGTTTCACACGAGTTTTGGAAGGAAGAAAATCATCAGAAGAGAAAAACTCAATGGGAGAATATATTAGAGAAATTTTTTGGGTGTAATTGGATTGTGGGTAGTGAGAGATTGTTAGTGTTTGTAAACATATATTTCCCAGTTTTATTAAAGAGATCTGCATCAGTCTGGAGAATAGGTATTATTGTCCGAACTTTGATAACAATTTTGTGTGTGCTATTATTCTACATTTATTTCACTTCTACTTGACTTGACTATGGGATATTTTGCGTAGTTTCCCAACAAAAATGATATTAACACCCAAACAATAATCCTAACGATTAAAATAATTTATTTCATATGAATTTATATATATTATTTCATATATATACACATACACACATACATATAGGGTTTTGCTAGAAGCCACCCATGAAGGTGTCTTTTAGCAACCCACACATCATGGTGTGATTTTCACTTTTTAGTTATAACTTTGTTAAAAGACACCTTCATAAAAATTAGTTGGTGTCTTTTAACAAATGCTCATAGAATAACTTGCTAAAAGACACTTTCATAAAAGGTGTCTTCTAGGAAAACCCATACATACAGATTTGCTAGAACACACCCACTAGTTTTTATGTGGGAGTGTTTTAGGAAGCTACACTTTAAGGTGCATTTAACTACTTTTTAGTTGAAACTTGCTAAAACACACCTTCTAAAAAATAAGTGGGTGTATTCTAGCAAATGCATATAGGAGTTGCTAACATACTCCCACTTATTTTTTAGAAGATGTGTTTTAACAACATTCATCTTAAGGTGTATTTAACAACTTTTTAGTTATATCTTTGCTAAAATACATCTTAAAAAAAACTAGTAAGTGTATCCTAGCATATATATATATATATATATATATATATATATATATATATATATATATATATATATATGGCTAATGGTCAAGGATAATGAATGATCTCCGGTCTTTCATATCATCCAAAAAAAAAGTTGATTTTCATGTTCATTTATATTGACTATAAGTGATTGCTAAAATTACCAATTCATAATTATAAGGCTATGAGAAAATTGAATTCAGTGATCAATCATAATAAACCCCTTCTCAAAATACGACCCATAAAATGAGTCACTCTTAGGCATTTAAGCAAACACAGTACAAATTCAACAAACTAAAATTAACGATGAAACACAATCAAAGAAACATTATACGTAAAAGGTCAACACACCGACAAAGGCAAAAGATCTCAAACTAGGTCGTGATGAAGTAGCCAAAGCACAAAGAAGCAATGTACAATATCACTAGACTCTATTGACGACATGAGTCGACGATGATGAAACTCTGGAAACAGCCAAAGGTAACACGTGATAAAACCACAAAAAGGCAAAGGGAGAGAGTTTAATCAGTATGTTTTATCATTGTATAATTATATCGAACACATGCAATGTTACCACGTCAATTGACAACTTGTATATTTTCTTATTCATTAATTGACATGACAATACATTACTAACATTAATAGATGTGCATAAATCACGATAGAGGAATGAAAAAACACTATAACACGTCACACTTTTTTTGTGCAAATCCTAAACACCATGAAAGGTATCAAGAGATTTCTCCCAATCATGGTCCATGTTGGGGGATTTCTCCCACCAACCTAATTATTTCTTACTTTGATTTGGTTAACATGCTGGCTAAGATTTTCCTTTATTATATGGAGATCTCACATCTCCAATATGTGGATGATAGTCTATGTATAGAGGAAGTGACAGTGTGTAATCTTTAGGTGTTGAAGGCATTTCTTAGAGGTTTTGAAGTAGTGTCGGGTCTAAAAGTTAGTTGTTACCAAAGTTGTTTGGGGTGAGAAGAGAACAATTTAATTAGTATATATGTTATTTAAATAAAAATAGAAATTCAACAAGAACGATTTTAAGGTGTTGCTAAAAAATCTATTCTAATTTCTCCCTGTAAGAACGAGTATCAACTAGTGCGCTGCAAAGAAAAATTTAAAAAATAATGTATTACAACAATGTAAGTTAAAATTGTTGTCGTTGATATTCTATTAAAAAAATTACACAAGAAAATAATAGACGTTGTCATATGGTTAAAATGTTGTATGCTACGTCGTCACTTTAATTTTAGTGACCTCCACCACATAAACTACTACGTTGTTCAAAATCTTGTCATTTTTAACTTTCCATATCTCTCATAAGATCGTTTGCCAAATTAATATCACCCCCTTCTTTAACTCTTTTTCGAATTCTCTTCTTTATTTTAATTCATAATTGTAGTGGATCAAGTACCCGTATAGTTTTTGCTACTTGTGGGTTATGCAACTTTTATTATATATCTAATCAATCTTGATGTTAAAAAATATAAAACCCTATATTGAAGGGAGTATGCCAATAAGGTTATTGAAATTAAAAGCAATACGTAACAAGGAAATGATGTTGAATTTGCTATTAAGTTCAATTTGATTGAAATAGTTACTATCTAGTCTAGCTAAATCCAAATATTGCAAATTTTTATGGTTATGGTTACCTAATGATTGAGGGGCAAAAACATAAACGAAAAAGACGATGGCTCACAAGTACACGTTTCAAAGAAAACGAATAGAACAATGGGAAAAGACTCTCAAAAAGGAATAATGAAAATGTTAGAGAAAACCAAACAAGATACAATAAAAAAAAAATTGCAGGTTCATTATAACCCCACCCCTGATCTTCTTCCCTCTAGATAATCCGATTAAAGATTGTTAATCTTATATTTTGTCACTATTTTATATATTTTGCCTAAAAATATATTTTATTTTAATTATAATCTATTAGATGTAATATGATATTACTCTCAATATAATTAACTTCATGCATCATACAAGTACACACTATAGCAATAATCACTGTAAAATTCAATTTAAGAACTAAGAGATGTGACGGTAAATTCAAATGTCCATCATATATTGAATATTTTGATCTGAAACATTTCAGATTTTATTTTAATTATATATATTGATCCTTAGTGGGAATTCAGTTACAACTTTACAACTGGAGAAATTAAGCCATCTTTATTCTGTTGGTATTGTATATTACCATAAACCAATTATTACTTTATTCATTAAACGCCATGCAACCCCGCAAGCTGCTCAGTACTAGTTTACCCTGCAATTAGTAAAGTAAAATTAATATTAGTTTTCTTTACAAATCTTTTACTGTTTTTCTTTTAGTTCCTAAAAAACACACATACATGTGTTATAGTCCCTAACATATTGTAAATGTGTAACAACACAGCAGATTATATAAATTTTATGTAAACCCTACTAAAGGAGTATATATGAAATAGAAAAAGAGGGTTGATGGTGAGAGATGTACTTGCTGCAGTCCATATCAGGGCTAATCACATAGCCTATGTCAACACCACAGTCTTTAGGGAGGGAAGCAACGGCAGGAAGATTAAGTTTGGGATTGGCCACCATGGATTTGAGGCAACCGCAAACATCTCGACGATCTTGGGGAGTTTGGGATTGGCCATTTAAAGTCCTAACCCCATTGCAACATGGTTCAGGGGGAGGGGGTGGACCTGGCTGTATTAAGTATGGAACGCATGGTGCTAAAGTTTGTTGCACTTCAGGACATGAAGGGGCAGAATTAGCTAGTTGAATGCCCAAAACCAAGCATATCATAGCCAAAAAAGTAACCTTGGTAAGCATTGAACTAGCCATGATTGTGTGAATTCTAGTGTGTTAGTGAGTGTAGATTGGTGAATGGTTGTGTTATGGTGCCTAATCTAATTAATGGCTATTTATAGAGAATAGACGGCAACTCAATTTCCAATGTTTAACATTTACGCACTTCGTCTCTATATCTAAGCAATCATTTAACTTTATTTTTGTCCTTAAACATAAACCTCTTTTCAAATTATTAGATCCATTTTTTTTTCCCTAAACATACTCTTAATTAATACTACTAACTTGTTTTGGAATTTGAAAAATCAAATTTAATACACATACAAACAAAAGACAATTTGGTAATATTAACACACAAAACTGACACATTAATTACACTAACAACTTTTCTTAAGAAATGTGAAGAAAAAAAAAAGCAAAGGGAGTTTACATATGGGGACGGAGGGAGTGCCTTGTAAGGAGTGTTTTACCTACAATCAATATCTCAAGAGTAAACGAACATCAAAATAAAAAATACATCCTTCGATCACTATTATAAAAAATAAAAAAAATAAAAAATCAACATTTTAAGTTCATTCTTAAATGATGTATGTGATCTATAATAAAGACCATATACATCATTTATTGAATGAATTTAAAATTTAGAGTTTTGCTTATAATAGTGATCAGGGTGTATATACTTCCTTTGTATTTTATTAAATGTCTTTTTGCATAAAACATTTTTGTTTTGTGATACTCTCTCAAGCGTATATCATTTTACAATATTAATGCATCATTAATGTTTTTTTTCTTATTACGTTTTGATAAATGCTAAAGAGTGCCCTAAGGACACTCTTTAAGAACTTTAGATAGTAAACATTATAGACATTTGTGGATTCAATGCATCAAAAATTGAAGTATTAAGTTTTTTCAATTAATAGTTTTTTAATTATGAATTCTTAAAGAATGTCATGTGTTGGTTAAACCCTTATGTTTTTTATTGGTTATTTGTTTAATCTCTCTTTCACATGTCACTTATGAAAGGTAATTTTATAAAATCACTCATAATTTGTTAATATATAAGTTCCATTTTTTATTGTTCAAAAAAAATCACTCATAATTTTGTTAATATAAAATTAGCTATATTTTTTAATATATGTGAAAGGTAATTTTACTCAAATAGGCAAATCTCAAAAATAAAATTAAATGAAATAGCTTTAATTGGATCTCCTTCGGTAGCTTTCCAGCCAACGGATACAACAGTGGTGACGAAGTCTCTCCAAAAAATTTCACGAAATAAAATCTTCTAATTAAATTAAAAAAAAAATTATCATCTCAACAAAATACTTTTAAGTGAATACCTCTTTTGCTTTTATTTTATTGTTTTAAAATTTTATGAAGGATGAATACCTCTATAACTTCTTATATAGTATATTTTAGGAAGGATGAATTCCCCCATACCTCCGTGGATAAAGTTCACTCAATAAAGGCTTAATTGAGGAGATTCGTTAAGAGTTACATGTGGAATTTTGGAAGGATTCAGCCACTTTCAACCATATTAACAGAAAAGGAATTGACCAAATAATGTGTCGTACTTGAACTTAACGTGAACGATATATTTTTTTTGGTGAATTAAATAATAATAAGATAAAAATTAACGTGATCAATTGCCTCTTTATATTATGAAGACTTTTATTCACAAATGGTGCTTGAAATTTTTATTGTAAATAGAAAAACGAAAATCGTGCAATTTTGAATAAGATTTGGCTTATACGCTCAACTGTAATCATCATGCTACTATGAATGTCAATTTCAAAATTTCTATAGTATTCCACGTCAATTTCACCATTATTTCCCATAATTGTTTTTGTTTTCCTTAGCTAAAAATTTGCTTAAGATAAAATTTGAAACAAAAAATGTGAGGGATAAGCCTAACCCATTAATAGAAAAAACAATGGAAAGAAGAGAAAAAAAAATTCCTCATTAGGTTTTCTACCATTTTTTTCCTACCATTTGAGTAAGTATTACGTAACTGGGCTTCCTTAAGCATATTATTTGCTCTTCGTTTTAATAATCTTCTATGTCTAAGGCACTTGATCACTTGTAGTAAAACAATATTTAAATATCTAATAGTTGTCACTTTCTCTTTTTCATTAATATATATTTTAAGGTTAAATATGTTTTTCTTCTCTATAATTATACAAACTTTTCGTTTTAGTTCCTCTATTTTTTTTAACTTTTAAACCCTCAAAAGTTTTCGATCACCACTTTTGGTCCCAACTTTTAAATGAACTTATATGTAACCTTCATATTTTTGAATGAAAATTTTCATGAAGGTTTGTTTAGAATAATATAAGAATTTCTTCCAAAATAAAATTACAAAATATGAATTAAATATGAATTGTTTATGTTTTGTTAGAAATTCATATTTAATTTATGTTTTGTAAAAAAAAATCATTTTTTTATAAGAGATTCTTATAATATTCTAAAATATGAAGGTTATACAACAAGAGTTGACTTAAAAATATTGACCAAAAATGGTGGTGAAATTTTTTTGGGGACGAAAAGTTAAAGAAATTTTTTAAAATGACTAAAAAAATTTGGTATATTTATAGAGATCAAAAACATATTTAACTCATATATGTTTAATTTCTTTAACATCTTTATCTTTCTAAACTTGTTGTTTCTGAAATGTCACTAACAATAATAGCATTTGATAAGGTTACACTAGCTAGCAACCATAGCCATTGGATCTGAATTTATTTCCAAATCAGAATAGAGTTGAATAGCCTTCTCCAATACCACTTCATCACTCCAAGAACCTATAAGATGCATAATCTACTAGTATTCTTCTCTCTATTTTTTGTGTTAGCAGATGAGATAGATCTACATATATACCTCATGAAGAGCGTTCTTTTTGGAACACATTTCAACAAAGAAACTCAAATACCCATAGTTCATTTGAAAACAAATAAATGGAAATTCAATCTCTAACTCTTGTGTATATATAAAAAAAAAAAAAATGTCAAATAACTTTAACCTTATTTCCTTCAAAGAAACTCTAACTTTATTATTAAACGACTTATATATGGCCTTAATTATAAAGTAGCTTTAAACCTAAAAAAAAAAATAGGGTCAATGGTACCGAAGACCACTCGTAATTTAATACCAAAATCAATCAATTATGTACTATGACCACTCTAGTATGGTATTATGACCTCTCAAATATGATATTATTACCGTTCTAACCATTAACATCTCCAAGTATCAATACGGTACTATAATCGCTCGACTATGGTGCTACCACCATTTCTAACCTCTAAATTCTCCAAATGCAGAAAATATACAAAAGATATATACTATTAAAACCATTCTTAATTTCGAAGGAATATTATTATTTTTAAGAATGGACTATGATCTTAAAAGTACTTTTATTTCGAAAGGGATATAAATTATCAAAGGGACTACGCTCTTAAGACCATTCTTAATTCCGAATTGACAATTTACCTAAAAGGGACTTTGGTCTTAAGAACAATATTAATTCCAAAGCGACAGAAAAATAAAAGATGAAAAGGAGAATAACTAGTTAGCATAGGTTGAAGTGAGGAGAGAAAGAGTTCTCGACAACTTGGTAAAACTCTTTGGTATATAGAGATTTTGTAACTGAGTTTAACTTAAATTAAGGTAGCAGTTTGACTAATTTTAGCACTCTTGTGGGTAACATAAAAAAGAAACTAACCCTCAAAAATGTCGGAAACAAACTAATTGGATATGAGCGGAAGGAAAAATAGGAAATTCAGTTGAATTATCAATCTTATCACATCAAACATATGCTAAAAATAATGGGGAAGTAATATGCACGAATAAAAATTAATCATTACTATCATTTTTATCATTCTCGGGTATTTAAAAATTAAATATCACAATATAAACAGTATTCATGTGTGTTCTATTTTATGTGGGACATCACACTCTATTTTTTTAATTCACAAAACACTAGCTTAAAGTCTCATAACTTGTGTTTAATCTTTCAACCTTTCAATTTTCTTTCAACTTCACACCAATGTTCTAACACGGTGAACTCAACTTTAAGTAAAAAAAAAAATTAGGGAAGTAAAAGTGTTTGTTAGATAGAGAAATACACATGCTGACATCTATTTACATATGTTTAAGTTAAACATCAACGTGGTTTAATTAAACTATTACATATTGCAGAGTTATTACCAATGCAAGAAAAAGTTGCATCTATCCTATGCAAATACCAATTGAATTAAACCTTTAATTCAACCATTGCTCCTGAATAATAGAGAGAAAAACGCACATGCTTAGGAGTAAGTCAATACAACACAACACCAGTGGATTAAATTTAGACTTTCAAATACAATCAAGCAACAATTATATGGGACTGACTACTGTTCGGTCGTTTAATGTTCAATTCGATTATGTTTTTCTTAAAACGAACATTCAAAATGTTTTTTTTATAACAAAGAAGATTGAAGGTACACTAGTTCAAATATTCAAATACATCAAACGGCCTTTATAAGGCTCTGAGACCGCATTTAAATGTTTGTTTTGAGTTTTCTAAAGAAAAATAATAAAAGAAAATCGAATTTTGAACGGGTTCACCTTAAAATTGAAAAGAAATATGATAACGCAATTTCAAGAGTCACAAATATACAGTTAAATGTATTTTCGATTTTTCTTAGTTTTCGTTAAAAAAGTTTGTAAAGGTAATGTTTTAAGTCTCTTTTTGAACAAAAACAAAACAATAAGACGACTCAACCGCATACTTTCTCTAATTATATTATTGTGGATCATCATTTGAAATAGTGGAATAGGGAGGAATACGGGGAGATGTTCAGTGGGATATTGTGGAATTAGATGAGAAGAGGAGGTAGACCTCTTGAATGGAAAAGAGGTTTAAGTTAGGAAAAACTATGTTTGGTGATTTATGGAGGCTTCTAAAGGCTAAAAATGGTATGTTGGTGCAAATATCTTGGTCGAAGTGGTTGAAAGAAGGTGATGTGAATTTAAAGTTTTTTCATAGATGTGTCAAAAGGAGATTTAGCCCAAATGCACTAAAGTGAATGATGTGTGGGTTCAAAATTCTAGTGAGGTGAGAAGAGAGGTGGTTGCTTATTTTACTAATCATGTCATGTCGCCTTGGTGGGAGCGACCTAAGTTGGATGGGGTACCTTTGATTGGTTGACCGAGGATAAGAACTCTAGCTTGGTGACTCATTTTTCCTTGTCGAAAATTTAATTGGTGGTAAAGGAGAAAAGGGGGAACAAAAGTCCAGGATAAAATGGTTTTTATTTTTCTTTTGTCAAAGAATTTTGGCATTTGAGCAAGGATGAGGTTTGTATAATGTTTGATCAATTTCGTGTGAATGAAGTTGTGCCTAAATGCTTACTCTCTTATTTTGTGGCTTTGATTCCAAAAATTCCATCTCATATGGTGTTGGATGATTATCGTCTGATTTCCTTACTTGGAATTTTGTATAAGATCCTTTCAAAGGTCTTAGTTAGAAGGTTGGTCGGCAATATGAATTATATTATTTTCTCCTCCTAATCGGTCTTTCTCGCAAGGAGAAATTTGGTGGATGGGGGTGATGGTGGTAAATAAAATTGTGGATTTTACGAGAGAAAAAAAAACTAAAGGTCAATGTTTGATTTTAAAAGTGGATTTCAAAAAAGCGTATGATTCGATAGATTGAGGTTTTTTGGAGTATATGATGGTGAAAGGGGGGTTTTATGCGAAGTGCTTGGATGAAGGCTTGTGTCTGTGTGGGAAGCGTGAACTATTTTAAGGTGTTGCTTTAATGGATAAATTAAAAAAATATATAACTATTCTAATTTCTCCCTGTAAGAACGAGTATCAACCAGTGTGATGAAAAAAAAATCTAAAAAATAATTTATTACAACAACGTAATTTAAAATTGTTGTCGTTGATATTCTATCAAAAAAAAATTACACGAAAAAAATTGGCGTTATCAATATGGTTAAAATGTTGTATGCCACACCGTCACTTTAATTTTAGTGACATCCACCACATAAACTACTACTTGCTCAAAATCATGTCATTTCTCACTTTCCATATCTCTCATAAGATCGTTTGCTAAATTAATATCACCCACTTCTGTAATTCTTTTTCAAATTCCCTTCTTTATTTTAATTCATAATTGAAGTGGGTCAAATGCCCTTATAGTTTTTGCTAGTTGTGGGTTATGCAACTTTCATTATATATCCAATCAATTTTGATGTTAAAAAATATTAAACCGTATATTTGAAGGGAGTATGCCAATAAGGTTATTGAAATTAAAAGCAATACCTAACAGATAAATTATGTTGAATTTGCTATTAAGTTCAATTTGATTGAAATAGTTACTATCTAGCTAAATCCAAATATTGCAAACTTTTATGGTTATGGTTACCTAATGATTGAGGGGGCAACGACATAAACAAAAAGATGATGACTCACAAGTACAGGTTTCGAAGAAAAAGACTAGAACAATGGGAAAAGACTCTCAAAAGGGAATAATGAAAATGTTAGAGAAAACCAAACAAGATACGATGAAAAAAAATTGCAGGTTCATTATAACCCCACCCCTGATCTTCTTCCCTCTAGATAATCCGATTAAGGATTATTAATCTTATATTTTGTCACTGTTTTATATATTTTGCCTAAAAATAAATTGTATTTTAATTTTTTTTTGAAAGAAAATCGTATTTTAATTATAATCTATTAGATATTACTCTCAATATAATTAAATTCATGCATCATACAAGTACACACTATAGCAATAATCACTGTAAAATGTAACTAGTTAAATTCAATGTAAGAATTAAGAGAGATGGTGGTAAATCCAAATGTCCATCATATATATAATATTTTGATTTGAAAAAATTTTATTTTTATTATTATATATATAGTGATCCCTATTGGGGATTCAGTTACAACTAGAGAAATTAAGCCATCTTTATTCATTAACCGCCAACCCCGCAAGCTGCTCAGTGGTAAGTTACCCTGCAATTAGTATAGTAAAATTGATATTAGTTTTCTTTACAAATCTTTTACTGTTTTTCTTTTAGTTCCCAATAAAAACACACACATGTATTCTAGTCCCTAACATATTGTAAATGTGTAACAACACAGCAGAATATATAAATTTTATGTAATCGTGTATTCCCTCCGTTTCAAAATGTAAACAAAAATGAATCAACATATGTTAATGTATTTGATACAAATTTTAAATCAAATATATTAATTTTTGTTGATCATGTTTTGTTTATAGTTCAGGACGAGTATATATGAAATAGAAAAAGATGGTTGATGGTGAGAGATGTACTTACTGGTGCAGTTGTCCATGTCAAGGCTAATCACATAGCCTATGTCAACACCACAGTATTTAGGGAGGGAAGCAACGAGCACAACATTGAAATTGGGATCGTCCACAATGGGTTTGAGGCAATAGCAGATATCTTGAACATCTTGGCGATTATGGAGTTGGCTATTTAAAGTCCTAACCCCATTGCAACATGGTTCAGGGGGAGGGGGTGGACCTGGGTTTGTTAGGTATGGAACGCATGGTGCTAAAGTTTGTTGCACTTCAGGACATGAAGGGGCAGAATTGGCTAGTTGAATGCCCAAAACCAAGCCTATCATAGCCAAAAAAGTAACCTTGGTAAGCATTGAACTAGCCATGATTGTGTGAATTCTAGTGTGTCAGTGAGTGTAGATTGGTGAATGGTTCTGTTAGGGTGCCTATCTAATTAATGGCTATTTATAGAGAATAGTCGGTAACTCAACTTCCGATGTTTGACATTTAACTCGTAATAAGGAATATTTTACCCACAATCAATATTTCAAGAGTAAACAATCATCAAATTCTCCTATCAACATTATAAAAAAAAGGTCACGTTAACTTATGTCTTTAGGGCACAAATTAAGTATTTCATAAACGGTACATATTTATTACAAAATATTAATTTTTAATCTTTAGAAGAATAAATTGACACAACTTCCTAAACAAAATTTATATTTTAGGTTCTTTAACATGTTCCCTAGAAGCACAAGTTAGCATTTCCCTATAAAAATTCAACATTTTAAGTTCATTCATTAAATAATGTTTAAATAATGTATGTGATCTATAATAAAATCCATATACATCATTTATTGGGTGAATCGAAAAGTTAGATTTTTGTTTATAATAATGCCGGAAAGTTGTATATATTTCCTTTGTATTTTATTAAATGTCATTTTGGATAAAAATATTTTTCTTTTGTTATACTCTTTAATAGTATATCATTTTACAATATCAATAGATCATTAATATTTTTTTATTATATTTTGATAAATGTTAACGAATGTCTTAAGGACACTCTTTAAGAACTTTAGATAGTAAATTTTTTAAAAATTTGTGCATTCAATGCATCGAAAATTGAAATATTAAGTTTTTTCAATTAATAGTTTTTAATTAGGAATTCTTAAATAGTATCCATAGGGCATTCGTTCGTTAGCATGACTTTATGTTTTTTATTGTTTATTTGTTTAATCTCTCTTTCACATGTCATTTATGAAAGACAATTTTATAAAATTACTCATAATTTTATGTTATAATACAAAATTAACTATATTTTTTTAATATATGTGAAAATATCAAAACAATTTATAATAATATACAGAAAAGTAGATATCTAACGCGGCAAAAACTAGTATATTTATTTTTTGTATTTAGGAAGAAAAAAAATCCATTCTTCGAAAATTATAAACACTCTACAATGTTTGCATTGTACAACGATCAAATAAAGTTAGATAATTGATTTTTTGGATAAAAAACTTAATGTGGATTCCCTTGAAAAATTAGTCTTTAATTAAAACTCGTGAACTACTAGAGTATAATTTATTTTTTCACAAATATTTGAATCTATAAATTGGTTACACAAATCAATAATTGATAAAATATTTAGTTTCTAAATATGGACCAAAATATTATAAAAAACTATTCCGAAGAAAAAAAAAAGACTATGGCCCCGTTTGGATTGGCTTATTTTGAGCTTATGTAGGCTTATCTACTCCCATAAGCCTTTTCAAAGGTGTTTGGGTAAATAAATAAAAATAGCTTATCATAGTTTCATAAGCTGCTTATGTCATATTTTAATAAGCCTAAATTTTCAGCTTACCCTCCGGCTTAACAAGGAGCTTATGAATTTATGTAACCTCCTTTGATTCTCTCTGGATCCACTTTTTCAAAATATATATTTTAATTATAATGTTAGTTATCTTTGGCGGTGCATGAGTAACAAAATTGTTATATACTTATCTTACTAAAGTAACACACGTAACTAAGATTTTTATTTTTATTTTTTTAAGGAAGATTTTTATTTTTTTTGTTACGTAACAAAATGAAACTGAATAAAAAAAACAAACTTAACTTGTTTTTTTTGGTAACAAACTGTACACTAATATCTATATATATGGTA
>Ga0315914_1008808_pt1 | contig 13270 bp, 11 predicted proteins | sample MpolenodulesMG_FD_203920 | JGI IMG/M metagenome (GOLD analysis project Ga0315914, IMG submission 203920) | Medicago polymorpha root nodule microbial communities from Los Angeles, California, United States - elongated nodules | ecosystem: Host-associated > Plants > Roots > Nodule | place: USA...
TTTATACCAAATACCAAGGTAAGTTTTGTTAGAGTTACCTGGATTGAAGAAACCAAATTCAAATCTTCCATTTTGTGACACCAAGGTATTATTATTGCTGATGGATTGTGACAAACCAAGAGAATCAGCTGCTATGGAATGTTTGAGAGAGTTAACAAGTATATAGGTAACTATAATCATGAAAACAGGAATGCCCATATTGAATTTTCAATGTAATAACACTCTTTATTATTTGGATTCAGACATAGATATTAATATGGAGCTATACGAGCCATATTCTAAGTAAAGCACAGTATATGATGCTTCTCTAAATATTGAACAAATCATAGATTTGAATAATAATATTTGCTGAAAACCCAAGTCATGGAAGAGAAATAAAGTCAACTGTTGCACAAACATCACAACAATATTGAACAAATCATAGATTTGAATAATATTACGTTAGCTTCACGCTAGTCGACAAAATCATAGACTTGGTATTATGGTAGATTCACACTAGCCCGCAAAGTTTAGAGTTTAAACAACGCGCTTCTTTGTTATAGGAATCTTCTTTCACCCTAACCAATTTTATTGTGTGGTTTCATTTCAAGGAAACACAAAAGTTCAACATGCACGTTTGTCACAAATTAAGGGTAAATAAAAACAACACCAAAAAACAAAAAATTACAATAACTATTTAAAAATGTTGAGTTCAACGATTCTTCAAAGAGTAAAATATATTTAGAAGTGTCATTTGCAAGAAACTCATTGCTAACAGAACTATCGTTGTGGTTATTGAAAAGACCAGAAGTGTCAAAATTAAACGAAATAAATTTATCAATTATCAAATATTCTTTTTTTTTTAATAAATCACATATTCTTTTAACTTTCATGTTTCTATCAATTTTTGATAAATAACTTTATTTGAAGTAGCTAAATATATATTATTGAGGTGGAAAAATATAAAATATACATATTTATTAAAACAAAATAAAAAAATTTCGGGTAGCCAAAGCTACCCCCATGCCATCACTAGCATCCGCCCCTGACAAGGAGGTTTGAAAAAATCTCACCATTTTAGTCGAAGATAGTTTCTAGCATGACGGACTTTACGGGTTAAGCACTTAAGCTCCGCCCTCATTTTTTTTAGAAGAAAAAAAGAGAGTGTGATATTTTAAATAGGACAAATGTCTCTTTTTGGCTTTTAAGTTTGACAGAAATATTGGGTTAGTCTTTTAAAATTTTTAAGATTAAAATAAGTCATTTAAGTTGTTAATTTAATGCATCGTTACCCTTGTAAAGACCTATTTGAAACTTACAAAACGTTAAATATGTTTATTAAATTAGAAACTTAAAGAACTTATTTGAAGCTTAAAGAACTTATTTGAAATTTACAGAACTTCAAGGACTAACCCATTGTTTTTGTCAAACGCAAAAGAACAAAAGAATTATTCAGCCTTTAAATCAACAGATTGACTTGTGTGGTCACAAAGCCTAAATCTAAACTTCTTAGGCACACTCACACAAATAGAAAAATTGTAGAAAGAAAGGAATCAAATTTTCTTTTTATTAAAATAAGTAAATAATGCATATATTTTATGTGTGTGTCTAAGTGATTAATATTTGTGGTGGTGACCAACCAAAAATAATCCACATACAAAAGTTTTTGTTGAATGTTTCAATGTGGTTTTCATGGGACCCGAATCCTCTCCTCCTGACTCTCTTCTTGTCTCCTTCGGCAAGTTTGGTTTATCTCTTTCTAGATTTTAGAGAGAAGATCAATAAATAAAAAGATCAAGAGAGAGATGGACATAATATGTGAAAGAAGAAAATGATTGAAAAAAGATAATTTGATTTGGTTTTCATGGGTTTTCTTTATTCAAGGTAAGTTTACTGGAGATAAACATTAAACATAGATATCTCACTGTGGAAGTTCGAATGTATGATTGAAATTGACAGGTTAAATTGGTCGTTTAGTCCCTTAGTTAATTTCTTAGTTTTATTTCGGTCTCATAACTAATAAAACGTCAGTATTGGTCTTTTAACTTTACCTCCATCAGTCAATTTAGTCTTTTTCTGTTAACTTTAACCACAAATATCTAAGGTGGACCACCATGGTAGATGGTTCATCATAGATCTTATTAATTTTTTTAATTTAAATCATTCAATCTCTTTTTTAAAAAGAGGACCGTTGGATCATGATAGTCCATTGTATCTTACAGTAAGCCAACACCAACTAATTTGTCTTCTATTTCTTCGTCTTCTTCCGTCATCTTCTTCATCATCCTCATACATCTTCATCAAATCTTCTTCAATTATGCCAAGAAAACCCAAATCATCACAAATCCAAGAAAAATAGACAAACAAATGGAATATGTTACACATAAGGTCAAATGCAAACTTTGAACATGCTAACTAACCACCCAAAAATGTTCCTATATGTTTGAATCAGAAATGACTGTGCATACTATCTGAGAAACATCACATACCTTTCAAGGATTCTTGTGAGAAAGAAAATAATTTGTTGACATTTAAACAGTAACAAATTCAGAATTAGAGGAGGCATACTAGTGCACTGCAACAAGAATCAGTTGATACATTGTGCGAGGCTAATTGCAGGCTAAGAATCAGTTGATACATTGTGCGAGGGAGATGGAAGTAGGAGTGTACAATTGACGGTAATCTCAAGAAGTTGCAATTTTTAAATCCTATAACTGATAGGATCAGGAAAACGTCTATCAGGGTGGAAATCATGCCTTTTGCTATGGATGGTCGTCATGTTCTTCTCAAAGTTATTTTGTCTGCGCCTTCAGTTTACTTCCAGGTTCGCCATCCCAGCTATCAATTTTGGAAAATCGGACGCGTCCCTGATTTAAACTTGTCTAAGCTCTTCACAGCTTTATATCTGTCCTTCCTTTCTTGTTTGCTTGCTCGAGCAATAGAATTGTGGTGTGTGTTCTATCTCGACTCATTCATATGGTTATGCCATCATTTCTGAAGTGAACATATTCTTTTTTTTTTGATAAGGCAAAAGAAAGCAATAAAATTCAAGAGAGGGCTTGAACCCTTATACAGCCATAGAACAGAAATTACACAAGATCAAAACAGAACTAATTGGAATTCGAAGTAAACATATTCTGATAAAGACGTTCGTAGTAATATCATCATGACTTGCGAAGTCATGTGCTTTTTAGACTACATCACTAATTTAATTTTTGTCAAATCTCCATTGAGAGAATTCCCATATGCTTGAAAATGATAGGCTAAATTGGTCATTTGGTACCCTAATATTGACATTGAATTTCGATCCTTGAATTCATTAGTTGTTCCATTTCATTGGTTCTTAAGTTCCAAAATGGATGAATCCAAAGGTCTAGATTCTCTGACTACATGAATGTGTGTAACAGATTCCTAAAGTTGAAGTCTATAAATAGCACATCCATGGAACAGCGACGTCGAAAAGACGAGTAAAGTAAGCTTCTTTCCGAGTCAAAATGTTTCTCATTCATTCATTTTAGTTGTACTTGATTAAAATATTATCTACATATTGTACAACGATTCTCATGTGACAATTACAATCTTTGTAAGCTCAAATCATAATATACTATTCCTACTATGTGTATATCATTTCATAACTAGTGAAATTTGTCTCAACGAAAAAGTTTCATCGAGCATCTAATAAGGAAATGGTCATTTGATTGGATGAACTGTAATCCTTCTGATTTGTCTTTAAATTTGATTCGGTTGAAACATTTCCAGAAATAAAACCAGGTTCTTTAGGCTCTCCTAATTCCATCTCAGTACTCCCCAACATTAGAATCACAGTGGCCATAGTAGGCCTATCCTCAGGATTCTGTTGTACACACAAGAGACTGATGTGCATACAACGCAATACTTCTGATACAACGAGCGTCTCACCTATGTTTGAGTCAATCAAATCCAAAGCTTTGTCCTCTTTCCACACTACCCACGCCTGAATAATATAAGAAGTCGATATATATTATTTGTTATGTTTGAAATTGTTAATTGACATATATTCATGACTTTCCAAGTACTTACTTTGCCAACAAGATTAAGAGTCTCATATGTATGATAATATGCTCTATTTCTTTTGCCACATATAATTTCTAATAATAAAATTCCGAAGCTAAAAACATCAGATTTCACTGAAAACAATCCATCAACAGCATACTCGGGTGCCATGTATCCACTGCATATGAAGCATTGCAACAAATTAGGATATTCACATCTAAGTAAATTATAGTGCTGGACAGTTATTAGAAACTCACTAAGTCCCAATTATTCTCTTCGTGTTTCCTTCGATTTGGTCTCCTCCAAAAGTTCTAGCTGTTCCAAAATCTGATATTTTTGGATTCAAGTTGTCATCAAGCAAAACATTACTTGCTTTGAGGTCTCTGTGGATAATTCTTAATCGAGAATCTTGGTGAAGATACACAAGCCCCCTAGCAATTCCACAAATTATATTGAATCGTTGTGGCCAACCAAGCAATTTACTCTTGGTATCGTCTGTGTTATTCAAAGCAATTTATCCATTAATATAATCTTGAATATTTCAAGTGCAGACATTGTACCATTAATTTCATAAAAACCGGTGGAAATAGATTTAAGCATATTGTTTCTGTATTCTGTACCAAAAATGAAGGAGTCTAGACTCCCATTGGCCATGTATTCATAAATTAGCATCTGTTCTTCTCCTTGAATGCAACAACCTAGCAGCTTTACTAGATTTCGGTGTTGAAGTTTTGCAATTAGCTTTACTTCATTTATGAACTCAGTCATTCCCTGTCCTGAGATGCTCAAGAGTCTCTTAACAGCAATTTCTTGATCATTAGCTAATTTTCCCTAGATAATCACATTCACGAGAAGATACACAAATATTGAATATTTCCTTAGTTGTGTTTTCTCCAGTAATAATACTAAAATATTGAATTACCTTGTATACAGTTCCAAAACCACCTTTGCCAATTTTTTTGTTATTGGAGAAGCCGTTAGTTGCAGTCGAAATTGTTGGCAGATCAAACAATGGGAGATCAAGATCATCTACATGCCCTTCTGATTTATCTACAAAATGGAGAGAAACGGATAAGGAAATAATATTGGCAAGAAAATAGATTAAAATGCATGTTTTGGAACTCTAATATTTTTTTGTGTGACTAACTCTAGATCATTTATTAATGTAAACTTTGATATCAAGTTAATTGATCTAAAACACACCTAGTTTTTTACCTAAAATCTTCCTCTGGATTCTGCAGATGAAATAAGTACACATGAAAAGCATCCCACAAATTAAAATAACAGTGGAAGCTATTATGGTCGTTCTCCTGTTCCTTTTGCGCCTGTGTTCAGGTTCTTCAGTGTTGACTATGATTAAGACGGAAAAAAAAAATCAAAATTTAATTTAGATCCAAGGAATGACAACGAGTTTTCAAATCTAAAATCAAACCTTAGAAACATTAATAATTAAGCCATTACCTAACTCTGAACCAAACATCCGAATATAGAGATCTTGTCCACCTTCTTGAAACTGTCTTATGTCAATTAGATCACCAAACCACATAACACAACCACTCCCTTCTCCACTTATGTTGGAATTTGTATAAGCCATACAAGAACAATTGGTCAAACATTTTCTTCTGCATTCATCAAGAGTCATACTAACATTCAACCAAGTATGTGTAGTATCTGGAACTTTTAGCCCTTGAAATTTGACAAACCCATCTTTATTTGTAAGATTGTGATTGCAACTCAAATGTTTATCGCGCACACAACCTTGACTCCAATCAGATTCTATCCATGCTTGTGGTGACTTTGGACTAAAACCATTGAAACATTGACAAACCTGTTGTTGGGTCATCATGCAATTTCCATAAGGTCCACAAAGACCATAACTGTCACATAAGTCTTTGGGCATTGTTATATATATCTTCCAATTATGTTCTTGTTCATTCCATACATAGCGATGTTGTTTTGTTTGGTCGATTACTATTTTGGAGATAACAGAATTGTTCTTGAGGTTATATGAGAAGAAGATTTCATCGTTGTTGGAAACAAACTCGTAATGTATAAACGAGTTTGATTCTTGTTCCGGTAATGCACTAAAGTGCAGACCATTCCATGGTCCTACCCTGAAAAACTTCTCATTTCCCTTCATCATATAATACTCTGGATAATCATTAAGTACTAAACCCCAAGAAAGATCTCCTGCGGATGGATCTTCAGGACTTTTCCAAGAAGTTAATTTCCAAACAAGACCATTTCTTAAATTCCTTCCAAATTTCATCCCTTGTAAAAGGGTATCTGATGGATAGTCAAAGCTTTGCCATAAGTACTCATCTTGGTTTGTTTCTCCTTCATTTTTTACCACAAGATTGCCACTGTCTAAAAGCACTGCTACTGGATTACGCACTAATTTTTGATTGGTTGTTGTGTACCAAGCAATGAATCTATTTTCAGTGAGGACAAGGTTGCCTGTGCTGTTAAGTTTTAATATGTAGTTTGAAGTACTATTATTGACAGGGTTGTTTCTGTTTGCAACCCAGACAACATTTTGAACAGGAATGTTTTTATACCAAATACCAAGGTAAGTTTTGTTAGAGTTACCTGGATTGAAGAAACCAAATTCAAATCTTCCATTTTGTGACACCAAGGTATTATTATTGCTGATGGATTGTGACAAACCAAGAGAATCAACTGCTATGGAAAGTTTGAGAGAATGAACAAGTATATAGGTAGCTATAATCATGAAAGCAAGAATATCCATATTGAATTATGAATGTTACACTGTTATTTTGGATTCAGACAGAGATGAATTTGGTATATGTATCTTCCATATTATATGCATATTGCATTGTTAATATTTTTTCTTCTTTGACCTTAAGTGTGGAAACTATCATTTATCACCAAGTATTGTTGACTTTTTTTCTCTTTCATAAACCACGTTTTTAAGATATGATATTGAATTATTGATTGTGATTAATTAATTAAAAAGCTGATCCGTGAAGTAACCAAAAATTCATATTTTTTACATGACATCTGACATCTCTCCTATAATCGTAGTTCATATAACTTATCTTGTTTGAATAATCCTTCTAATCATTCTATAATATATTAATCTACCAATTGAATTAAATTTTCATGCTATATTTGGAACGATGGAATCAAAGACAAAGTTCGAAGAATAAAACATTAATTTAGTCTCTAATGTAGCACTCTCTCTGTCTCCCCAATTGAGCAAAACAAAATCATTCTTAGTTGACTTTTTGCTCATCCCAAAGTGGAAGTATTTGAAGGGGGAAGTGAATTATTATAATTTTATGGGAAAACAAATATAGAAATAGTTCATTGGAATGTGTGCATTACATGTAATATTTAGCTTTTTAATAAGTTGAATGTACAAAATTTTATAAAATATTTCTTCTTTTAAGTTTCTTAACATGTGTCGTAAGGGCACAAGTTAACACTACCCTAATTTTATTTATGTTACAAAATAAATAAATTTTGAGTCTCTTTAAATTGTCTTATTTTTGAGCTTATGCAGAACAGTTTATGTAAATAAATAAAATTTTATGTATTATTCATAAATTTGTCGATGTAGTTTAGGAAAAAGAAAAAATAGCTTATAAAGAGACTATGAAAATATACCAAATGACTATGTAAATCTTATTATCTATCTACGTCCAATACTTTAAATTGAAGATGTATTTGAATTTTGACGCTAACTCGATGATAAAATTTTGGCAAGTGTACTAAAATTATCGAAGTAATATTGAAGATCGTATTCACGAGGACCGTTGTTAATTTCTATTTAACAATTTCATTATCGAAAGGATGTATTAAATTTCTGGTTGCCCTAGACAGTTGGATTGGTTTTTTTAACATAAACAATTTAAAACGATAAAAGCTTTGGTTTTAGAAATTAATGAGAAATATGGTTAAGACCTTCGAATCCTCTTATGCTCTTATATGGTAATTTGCACCCCCAATTCAATCAATGTTCATTTAGTTTAACAACAGATTAACACATTAATTCTACTTAATCTCTTTACCTAGAATTCTCTTAGTTTAACGACATATTAACACCTTAATTCTACTCAATCTCTAGACCTAGAATTCTTTCCGCAAGTGACAATCCTCTAATCTCTTAAGTGAATTCGAAACCTTTGGAGGTTTTAACAGCCCGTTAATCCCTAAATCATAACCTAATAATTGTCTATCTCTAACTTAATTACTTAGGTTAAACATATTCCCTAGATCAGATTCAAAAGCAAGGGTTGGTGGTCATTCAAGTTCTACGTTCAATTTACACATTTAAGATGCTAGTGCTAGTAGTCAATCATAAACATATAAACAACATTAAACACAAGGAAATATGAATTAAACTAGACTTTCATTTATATTCAAGGGAGTTCATACAAATTAGGTATGTATGGAATTACAAAAGATTTATCTAAGTCTCAACCACAAAGAGATTAGTTACTCATAGTCAAAGTACAAGATAACTAATGCAAACGAAAAGATTCGTACATGTATTGGATAACTGACTATGAGTTTTGATGGTTTTCCATCAGATCTGCAAAGCTTCAGCTCTAAAATATGCATTTTTTCTCTAAAATTTCAAACCCTTCTTGAGAAAATGAGTTTACCTACGTACTGTAAAAATCGGCCACCGAAGCCCTAAAATCGGCCCCCAAAGTCCTCATAAATTCAAATTCAGTTGCACGTTCCTGCGAAATCGGCGCCTGATTTGTATAAATCGGCGGCCGAAAATTGTCGCAGCTAAATGGTCTTCGAGGCCTGGAAACCGGCGCCCGATTGTATGAAATTGACGCCCGATTTGTGCTTTCTATTTTAACTCAAGATTACAATGAGTTTCACATAAAAATACATAAAAAATGACTAAGAAAAGAGAGATGACAGAGTGTCATCACACGACACTGACATACATAATTATATTCAATCACTTTTATTTTAAATTTTTTATTGATATCTATATATTAGTGTCATTGTTGTGTTCGATGTCTGTGTCTGGATTAGTGCTCACAACTTATTAGAAAATAAAGTTTGTGTAGGTGTAATATCCATGCAAAAGCTATGGGAATTTGAATTTTATGATCTAGAACAAGAAAAGTATGCTTAGAAGAATACTATTAATTAGAAATACTTGTCCCTTGTTATAAGCTCTTTTTCTCTGACAGGAATAAGCTCATTTTTAATGTGTTCATTTTATCTATAAAATGTTTCAAAAATACTTTTCCATGTATAGATGTATTCTACCCTGACCAATCAACTCTTTTTATCCATTGGTCTACAAACCAGTCAAGCCGCCTATAGTCTCTTTGTATAGTATAAATGTATCAATATAGTCTCTTATATTAACAATATTCCAAATGATCTTTAAGATTATTAAATAATAATCAAATTCATTACTCTATTGGTACTCACAGGAATATAATAACATCAAGTTGGTTAAGCATTTGAAACTAAGTGAATAATATCAAAGATGTTCTCCATCCCTATTTTCAAACTTGCATAAGCTCTTCACAGCTTTATGTCTACCTTCTGCTATCTATAACTTTCTTATTTGCTTGCTCGCGCTATAGAATTGTGGTGTGTGTTCCATCTCGACTCATTCATACAGTCGACATATCATTTCTGAAGTAAACACATTCTGATCAAGACATTCGCCAGTAATATCATCATGACTCTCGAAGTCAGGTGATTTTCTAGACGATATCACTTATTTAGCTTTGGTCAAATCTCGATAGAGATAAGTCCAAGACAAGTATTTCTATGCTAAAAATTCTACAACAAAAGTTTCTTCCTTCTGTCACTCTAGTCTAGTATAGTTTTAATTGTATTTGATTGAAAATCATCTACATATTGTACAATGATTGTACTGTTTGAGTTAGTAAGTTTTGTAAGCTCAAACCATAATCTACTTGAGAGAATCCTACCTCATTTATAGCATAACTGATACCTTTCCAGGTATGTGTGTATCATTTCATAAATTACTAAAAATTACAAAACAATACTTCAAAAATAACTAGACTATAAGCTCACCTTACGATATAGACTTTAAAGTGCATCCATATATAATTAGTGGAATATGTCTCGAGGAAAATAGTTTCATCGAGCATCTAATAAGGAAATGGTCACTTCATTTACTGAACTACAACAATCCTTTGGATTTGTGATTGAATTTGTTTCACTTGAAACATTTTTGGAAATGAAACCAGGTTCTTTAGGTTCTCCTAATTCCTTCTCAGAACTCCCCAACATTAGAATTACAGAAGCCATGGTCGGCCTATCTTCAGGATTCTGCTGTACACACAAGAGACTAACGTGCATACAACGCAACACTTCTGATACAACGAGCGTCTCACCTATGTTTGAGTCGATCAAATCTAAAGCTCTGTCCTCTTTCCACACTGTCCATGCCTAAATCATATAAGAAGATATATCATTTGTAAGATTAGAAATTGACATAAATACATAACTTGCCATTTGCCAAGTACTTACTTGGCCAACAAGGTTAAGAGTACCATCTGTGTGATAATATGCTCTATTTCTTTTGCCACATATAATCTCCAATAATAAAATTCCGAAGCTAAAAACGTCAGATTTCACTGAAAACAATCCATCAACAGCATATTCTGGTGCCATGTACCCACTGCATATGAATCCATTACAGCACATTAGAATAGTCACATCCATGTAAGTTAATATATGGTATTGGACATTTGTTAGATACTCACTAAGTTCCAATTATTCTCTTTGTGTTTCCTTCGAATTGGTCTCCTCCAAAAGTTCTAGCTGTTCCAAAATCTGATATTTTTGGATTCAAATTATCGTCGAGTAAAACATTACTTGCTTTGAGATCTCTATGGATAATCCTTAATCGAGAATCTTGGTGAAGATACACGAGCCCCCTTGCAATTCCGCAAATTATATGGAACCGCTTTGGCCAATCTAGCAATTTACTCTTGTCATTGTCTGATTGAATCAAAGCAAATTACCCATTACTTAATATTCAATATTCAAGTTCAATAAAAAAAAATTATCGTACCAATAATTAATGACATAAAGCACTAGAGCAACTAGATTTAAGCTTAATTTTTTTGTACTCCTTACCAAAAATGAAGGAGTCAAGGCTACCATTAACCATGTATTCATAAATCAACATCTGTTGTCCTTGAATGCAACAACCTAGTAGCTTTACTAGATTTCGGTGTTGAAGTTTTGCAATTAGCTTTACTTCATTTATGAACTCGGTCATTCCTTGTCCTGAGATGCTTGAAAGTCTCTTAACTGCAATTTCTTGATCATTAGCTAGTTTTCCCTGTATAATCACATTCATTAGGAGGTATTTAGCATAATATCAATATATCTCTAGTTGTTTCTTCTCTAGTAATAATGTGCTAATACTGAATTACCTTATACACAGTTCCAAAGCCACCTTCACCAATTTTATTGTTTCTGGAGAATCCATTAGTTGCAGTGGAAATTGTTGGCAGATCAAACAATGGCAGATCAAGATCATCTACATGCCTTTCCGATCTGTCTACATAATGGAGAGAAACGAGACGAGAAAATCAAAATGGACTACAAAATAGATTAAAATGCGTGTTTCACGTGACAAATAAATGTATAAATAATGTGATGCTAGTGATACTATTCAAATTAATCTATGGCAAGTTATCGAACTCTAATAAATTTTGTGTGATAAACTCTAGATCATTTATTAATGTATACTATGATCTCATGTTAATTACTAAGGTACTAATTGATCTAATACTCACCTGGCTGTTTATCTACGGTCTTCCTCTGGTTTCTGCAGATGAAATAAATGCACACCAAAATCACCCCGCAACTTAAAATAACAGCCGAAGCAACTTTGGCCGTTCTCCAGTTCCTTTTGTGTCTATGTCCAGGTTCTTCAATGTTGAGTGTGATTAAAAGAAAAAAAACACTGAAGTCAAGTTAAATTTTAATAAAAGAAGTAACATTAAATTTTCATAGCTAAAATCGAACCTTAGCAACGTCAATTAATAATTAATAAGCCTTTACCTAACTCTGCACCAAACATCCGAATATAGAGATCTTGTCCACCTTCTTGAAACTGTCTTATGTCAATTAGATCACCAAACCACATAACACAACCACTCCCTACACCACTTATGTTGGAATTTGTATAAGCCATACAAGAACAATTGTTCAAGCATTTTTCTCTGCATTCCTCAATATTCATAGTAACATTCAACAAAGTATGTGTAGTATCTGGAACTTTTAGGCCTTGAAATTTGACAAACCCGTCTTTATTTGTGTGATTGTGATTGCAACTCAAATGTTTATTGCGCACACATCCTTGACTCCAACCAGATGAAATCCATGCTTGTGGTGACTTTGGACTAAAACCATTGAAACATTGACAGACCTGTTGTTGGGTCATCATGCAATTTCCATAAGGTCCACAAAGACCATAACTGTCACATAAGTCTTTGGGCATTGTTATATATATCTTCCATTTATGTTCTTGTTCATTCCATACATAGCGATGTTGTTTTGTTTGGTCTACTACTACTTTTGAGATAACAGAATTGATCTTGATGCTATATCTGAAGAAGATTTCCTCATCGTTGGAAACATACTCATAATTCAAAAAAGGGTTTGAAACTTGTTCTGGTAATGCACTAAAGTGTAAACCATTCCATGGTCCAAGCCTGAAAATTTTATCATTTCCTTTCATCATATAATACTCAGGATAATCATTGAGTACTAAACCCCAAGAAACATCACCTATAGATGGATCTTCTGGACTCTTCCAAGATGTTAATTTCCAATCAAGACCATTTCTTAGATTCCTTCCCAATTTCATCCCATCTAAAAGAGTATCTGATGGATAATCAAAGCTTTGCCATAAATACTCATCTTGGTTTGTTTCTCCTTCATTTTTTACCACAAGATTACCACTGTCTAACAACACTGCCACTGGATTATGTACTTGCCTTTGATTGGTTGTTGTGTACCAAACAAAAGAGCTATTTTGAGTAAGAACAAGGTTGCCTGTGCTGTTGAGCTTTAGTGCATAGTTTGAAGTACTATTGATGGGATTGTTTCTGTTTGCAACCCAAACAAATTTTTGAACAGGTATGTTTTTGTACCAAATACCAAGGTAAGTTTTGTTAGAGTTACCTGGAGTGAAGAAACCAAGTTCATATCTTCCATTTTGTGACACCAAGGTATTATTATTGCTGATGGATTGTGACAAACC
>Ga0315914_1008809_pt1 | contig 13270 bp, 2 predicted proteins | sample MpolenodulesMG_FD_203920 | JGI IMG/M metagenome (GOLD analysis project Ga0315914, IMG submission 203920) | Medicago polymorpha root nodule microbial communities from Los Angeles, California, United States - elongated nodules | ecosystem: Host-associated > Plants > Roots > Nodule | place: USA...
ACCCAGGATAATGTATTTCAAAGTTATTTAATAAATTGACATGGACTTAATATGAGTGTATATCAGGATAATCTATAAACGAAATAATGGAAAACCCTAATTGACCATCATTCTATATATGGTTATAGACGCCAACACACCGTACACAAGCATATTCCCTCTTAATTGACCATCATTCTATATATGGTTATAGACGCCAACACACCGTACACAAGCATATTCCCTCTTATCCCCATTTGAAGAGAACTTGATGCATAAGGAGTATCAGTTGAGAAAGAATCAAATCAATCTTCCGTTGACTTTTCTATCGATGCCAATGAATATTTCCATCATGATCCATCTATTCCTAATACCTTTAATTTATATATTTGATAAAACAAATATGTTGTAGATTCGATCCAATTTTTATTTGCTTTCCTTAATGATTTATACTTTTGTTTTGTATTAAGCATGTCCTGTGAAATTGATATTTATTTAGACCTAATTTCAACATACTGGTCTAAACCTAATGGGCTTGATAAATAGGCTGAGTGCAGTTATCTATCTATAACAATATATAGGAGGATTGCTGGCACCCTAAAAAGAAAATCTCCGAGAGGTTGCTCAAATCATCATCCCTTCTATTTTCAGACTTTGACTAACTTACCACTTTCATATAAACGGTACAAACTTAGAGAATATAATAGATACTCTCAACCATTCTATTTTCTATTGTATCTTTCTAAAGTCAACAGGTCTGGTCATTGGATTCTTTCTTGGCTTTTTTGTTAAAAGTTATATATTACAAGATAATGGATATTTAGGTAGGGAACTGATTTAACTTGTGTGCTTAAATTGAGTATAGTATAGAAAACAGGTTGATTTCAATTCAAAAAACAATTTTATTTTAAATAGATTGACGATAAAATAAATAATTAGGCAAGAGATGCAAAATTTAACACAAGGAGAAAATTGTAGCATTCAGATACTACAACATTTGAAAGTGTTATAATTAGTTACAAAATTCTGTTACAACTTGTCCTCCTGTTAGCATTGAAGAAGATATGGCTTCGAAGAATTATTTGGATAAGCACACGGTTGTTGACCTTTAGAGACAACACATTTTCTTTGAATATTGATGATTATGATTTGGGTTTTGGATTTGACTTGTTTGGAATTTATGCAGAAGATTAAGATTTGAACATGTGGAAGATTTTGTTTTTTTTGTCTTCCTAACAGATACATGTTTACTACTATACAAAGTCTACTTCGTACCACTAAGTTGACCCTTTATAAACATTTATTTTATTATTTATTATGAGAGGTAGCTCATTTCGTTGATCTAGGTGATTATAATAGTTAAGAGTTAAAAGTTAAAAGTTCGAATTCTGCCAACAATGACGAAAGCACTAACATAACAATTAACATACTAAAATTTAAAAAACACTTATTTTATCATTAATATATTTTAATTTATAATTTTTTTAAGGGTTTTTCATTGATAAAATACAGATTTCCATAAAAGAAAGAACTCATCATAAACTTGCTACAATGTTGAACTAGATAACAAGCGCTCCTAAAGATAAAGAAATCTAAAACATAGTCACGTTTACAGGTTTGTATATTTTGATGTTAACTCTTAAGCTTTTAGGGGATAAGACCTAGTAATCAAGAGTTCAGTCGGAAGATAAATAAAATCTAACTAAAAACTGCTTTGAGAAATCGAACTCGTGTTCTTTCGAACTATATCTTAAGCAAGCTTATTAACCACCCGATCTCCATCACTTGGTTACATGTTTGTGTATGTTGGTGTTGTTCGTTTGCTTGTTAAAAGAAATTAATTCATTGACATGAATTGTTTCTTGACGAAGAGACCACAGACATAAAATATAAAGTACCAAGATTTTATAAAAAGAAGTGTATATCATTGAGCAAATAATTGTTCTAGTGAGAAGTTCAGACAAAGCTCTTGCCTATTTGAGGAAAAAATAATAATTAGCTTATCATGTTACTTTCCTAGATCTACAAAACAGACTAAACAGTGAATAATAGTGATGGGACATAATAGTGCTGATAACAAAACTGGCCCATTATAAAAGACTTGTCTACTACAATTTCTCAATTTTAGACTACAAATTCTAAACAACATACAAATTGCATGGCCACCAAACTACACAAAAATTTTGTGACACTTTCTCAAGGATTGATTCCACCAGCAAAACCCTTCAATTAAGGATGTTTCATGCATTGCTTCTCTTTAGTGAAAGTTGGAACATAATACACTACTGGAGGGTACTACTGGAAAATGGAATCATCAAGTATATGGATTACGATATGTAACAAAACTATGACCAGTTGATTTAAATTGTAAGTTGCTTATGTATTGATATTTCATTGGTTAATATTCTGAGTGGACCAGAATTGAAGCAATAAGTCATGGATTGAGCTATAGTGTCTATTTTTGAGGTCCCATATGACAAGATAACAACTTTGTATAAATGCATGGTATCCAAATTTTAGTAGTTAGTTGGTTGTCTTTAATTTTGATATAGGGACCACTCTTATTAGCATTTATTTGAAGATTGACTATAGATAAGGTATCACACACAAATTGGAGGGTACATATTCAATTTTTCAAGCCATTTTATAGAATAATAAATAGAGAAAAAAAAATGTAAAGTGATAAACATTCACCCTGAAATAATTACAATCAGACGACAAAAGAAAAATGTTGAGGAAGTCATTTATTGTTGAGAGAAAAAAAGGAGAAATTAATCATGCATCATTTAATTTTTTCAAACTCATGAATATTTGGTAAAATTTGGGTTCTTTGTTATGCAAGCTAGGGACATACTACTGTAAGCAATGAAAAAGCATGAACAAAAATGACCTAATATAGTTGCATAAGTCATCTCTATCAAAAGGTAGCATGCTATAATCTAGGGATAGTTTTAGTCATTTCATATTGACTAAATTACATCTCAAACATTGAATGACTTACGTACCTTCACTTTATTGCTTTTTCAAGTAACGGTCGGAGCTCAAACATTTTAAATGTAGAAAAGTGTAGTGTTTGAGATTTGAACCTCGACTCCCTGCATATATATTATGCAATGTCTCTGCCAATTGAGTTAAACTCATATTGACAATGTATTGCACTGCTTTAATTGTGCTTATACACGTCCACATTAGGAATTCAACACATGTTTTAGTGTCCATGAAGTTGACAATTTTACAAATTTAATTCTTACACAATTTTGTTCGAATTTAGTCTCTGTTTTCCTTTTATAGAGACGAAATACAAGATAAAATACACTATTTTTATATATAGAAGTATCAAAACAACGATAAAAATTGAATAAAATTTATGCAGGGGCTAAACTTTAAAATTTGGTAACTTTATAGATACTAAAACATATTTAACTTTTGTTTATGTTCCATTTAACATGTACAAGGTGGCCCTTTCATATATCATTGTGTATTTGATTGATTTAGTAACAATGCATGATATGAAAAGACCAAACTTTATTACTTTTGGCAATTGTTCAAGGAAAGAATAGTAATATAACATTTTCTTAATATTTTTAAATGTAGCTAGTTTTACAAAAAAAAAAAAACTTCATTGCTATATAATTTCAATGAAGGTATTGATTCTTTCCTTTTATTTCACATTTAGACCCTTTTTTGTTGTTGCTTCTGTTTTTATTTGGACATTATTGTACAACCGCAACCAATAGATCATCTTAAAATTTAGGTTGAACCTAATTGCCTCTATTTATAAACATATTTTCAAGTCATATATTATTTAATCTGAGATTTTCAATAGATCCAAAAAAATAAGTCACTTGTACATAAATCAAGTGAACTATATTTTGTACATATATATATATATTTATAGTTGAGCTGCAGACATATTTTTGTTGCTGGTGGTTACTCCATAGGTTCTTCTAGGAATTCCTCTAAACTAATTAACCTGTAAACAAAATGACAAGTAAAAATGTTAGTAAGTTTTAAATACAAGTACATAATAAATAAAATAGGGTTAAATATGGTTTTGGTCTCTATAAATATATCAACTTTTTGTTTTAGTCTCGGTAAAATTTTCCTTCAACTTTTAGTCCTTATAAAATTTTAAATCACTACTTTTGGTCCCTATTTTTAAGTTAATTATTGTATTTTTTTAATGAAATTTTGCAAAAATGAGTAGAAAATTGTAAAAGAAAATTCCAAAAAGAATTAGAATTTTTTAACAAAACACAAATAAAATATGAATTTTTACCGTAAAAAATATAAAAATTCATATTTAATTAAGTTAAAAAATTCTAATTTTTTTGGGAGAGATTCTTATAATATTATAAACTTTTCTGCAAAATTTTATTCAAAAATATGAATTTTATATATGAGTTTACTTTTAAAAAGGGATCAAAAATGAAAATGAAAAAATTTTGGGGGACTAAAAACTGAAGAAATTTTTTAGAGGGACTTAAATGAAAAGTTGACATATTTATAGGGACTAAAAACATATATAACACAATAAAATATAAAATGAAAAAATTATGAAACTTTTAAAGATAATGTCTATATATAGCATATAATATGAGAACAATATTAGAGGCTATGACAATAGAGAAGCATGTATTGGCCTACCCATTTTGCCACTCACAGCATCATTAATGTTTGCTGTTCCACTCATTGGTCCACTGCTGTTGCTGGGTGGAATCATTGTTTGACTATTTTGTACAGCTTGGGGACCATATCTGTACATATTCATTGGCTACAAAATAGTACCAACATACAAGGTAAAATTAATTTCCATAGGTAAAACATGAGAATATCATTAAGTTATAAGGGGAGAATCTTAAATTTAGACCCTGTTTGGATAAACTAACTAACTTAACTAAATAGTTATTATATACGTCTTCATGTATAAGTTATTTTTGTAACAATAAGAGAAAACTTAAGTATAACCTATGAAGCACGAACACTCCTCGGATTAGGCGTGTCCAGATGTCCGACATGTGTCGTGTCCAACACCGACACGACACCGACACTTGTAATCACATTGAATTATGTCATTTTCTTAAATTATTAGCGGTGTTGGCGTGTGAGTGTGAGTGTCGTATCTGTATCCGTGCTTCATAGAGTAAAACTGTTTTCATGTAAGATATAAGCTGTTTTTATAAACTATCATGAACAACTTATGGAAATAAGCTGAAAACAACTTATGGATATGTCATATAAGTTGTTTCCATAAGATCTTCTGAATAGTCTCTCAGGTATTTATGTTAGTAGAAATCAATCCAAACAAACCCTAAGTACCTGAGAAGCATTTTGCATAAGATGATAGCCCATGTAACGAGCATATTGCTCCGAAAGAGCAGGATTTTGCATCTGATTTTGGTAGTTGAAGGCACCTAAAACAGGATTTTGGCACGTTAATGTCTGGTTTGGCGTCTGAGACGAAGAAACGGACGGATCCAGAGGCATTCTTGGTAATTGCATCGGATTTTGAAGTGGAGGAAACGAAGGTGTGGTCATTCCCATACCCATTTGTGACATATAGTGCTGATATCCCGGTAGCATCATTGGTGTCATGCCAGATCCCATCCACATTACCTAGCAGAAAGATCAAAAAGAATTCTTTATCAATCTGAGAAAATTTTCATATGCAAGATATTATTTTATGGCACATAATATATACCTGAAGTTGTAACTGAAGTGATTTCAAGTATTCAATTGCCTCTTCTAACATTGATGCTTTGTCTGTCTGCAATATATATCACTTACTCAGTTTTATAACCAATGTGATGATTAAATCATACAAAATTGAAAATCTTTCGTTTTCTACACGATTAAATTGACGTGGATTCAGGGTTTAATACCTACTACTAACAAATTCTTTGCTGCCATAAAAAAATTAACCACTAGCAATTGCCTATAAAAAAACATGGTTTGATGACAAACCTTACTACTGTGAGGTATGAGTTGTTGCAACGCTTTCATCTTCTCATTAATCCTATCTCTTCGCCTCTGCATCAATAAACCAATAACACTTCTTGTAAGCGCAAAATTTTAGAAAACTTCAGTCTATCTAGAGAAGTGTCAAACCCTTACTCTTTCTGAAAGATTATGAACTTCAGCAGCACGGTTCCTACGAGCCGACCCTGACCGCTGAGACGCCTTTTTCCTCACGGCTGATTTAAGTTCTGTATCCTATTAATACAAACCATAAAATCTTAACTCAGTGTATCAATGAATGAAAAACATCTAATTATGAAGGTAAAGAGATAGAGTGCGCGGTTTTACCTCGCTTTGTTCCACTGAATCTTCAACATCCATCACTTTCCTCTTTTTGTCATGACTTCTTGTAGATAAGGAACAAGTTTTTCCAAGACTACTTCCCGAACCACCTGAAGATGAAGTAAAAGCAGGTTCCAACTTCTCCGATTTCCTATTCTCATGCCGAGGAATTGTCTTCTGAACATCATTTCTGACTTGTTCAGGCTCGGTTGATAAATTAGTCCAAACACCATTGCTTGATACCCTGCTTACATCTGGATCTTGTTGGATTTGGTTGCTTCCGCAATAACTTGAACCAACTGTCATCGTTGAACACTCTCTAATATCACATTGTGACAGATTACCCGTAATTTTGTCTTTAAAATTTGCATCACCATTAGTAGATGCTAAAGTAACATTGGGATGTCTTGAAAAGTGAGAAAAGTTTACAACCTTGCTGGATCCACACAAATCATTGTTTCTTTGCGATGAATCGGGACCATGATGATGAAACCTCGGAGCCGACATAGGAAATTCATGAACAAAAGTCGGTTTTGTATTTGTCGGTTGTGAATTGTAAGACTCGACGTTACAAGGTGGAAGTTCAGAAAAAAGGTTTGAACATAATTCTTGTTCAAGTGGATCCTCAATAGGGTATTGTTGGATCCATGAAACAGTTTCATCATCTTGAATCAAGTTGCTTAAAGTTGTTGATTGAAGATTCTTATGAACTTGTCTTGAGTTGAGTGTATTTGTATTCACAACTTGTTTCTTATTTGTTTGGCTATTCAATACTACTTGACCATTCTGCCATAGAAGCTCCACAAGTTCATGGTCCAGCCTGTAATGTTAAATACATGGTTAATAATTAATTAATCTTAGTTTAATCAAATTTAATTTGGACAATAATATTCTTATGCTTTGAAAGTGAAATATTGAACACACACACCCCATAGGTTGCTTCTTTTGATGGGTGACAAAACTATCACTCCCAAAATTCCAATCAGGAACGGTATTGTTCATCGCTAACTGAACCGAACTGAACCAAACCGGTACCTGTTTGCACCAAAATGAAAGAAAATTAGTTTTTTGAATAGAAAAATGAAGATCCTTTTAAGTAGAATTTGACTCCATTAAGCAGAAGAATAAAATATTATGTAAAGACCATTTAAATGAATAATCAAATATGCATGAGATTAAATAGATTTTTATATTGATAAAAAAGGAATAAAAAATCTAAAGGGTTTAAGAGTTTAGATCATGTGTGGAATTTTACTAAGAGAAGAGAATAACTTAACCAATGAAATGAATCTAAAGTAATTTTTTTCGATTATGAACCAAGAATTCCAATTTCAAGAGTCCCATAATTGGAAAAATCAACTCTCAATTACTATTGAAAAGTACATGCACATTCATAAGCCCAGAAGAGAAAGATCATAAAAATAAAATTTATAACAAAACATTAAAGACAACAAATTAGGCAAAATTTGAGACAGCAATCTTACATAAAGATTGCATATCACAGACACAGAAAAACAATTTCCTAAAAAAGAAGAAAATAAGAAAGCAAATAAGCAAAGAAATGATTGATGAATCACTTTATACTTTATATGAAAAACATGAAGTAGAGAGAAGTATGAAAATTTTAATTTTTATGACCATTATTTATAACACTCACATTTAGATTTAGATAAGGATTATAAAAAGAAGAACTTCACCTAAACTGAGCAAAATAGATTTTTCTTTCTTTTTTCCTTTGTTTCTGACTTGCTGATGTAGAAAGTAGCTGAAAGCTTGACAGAGAAGCTCCTTGTTTGTTCCTGCTTTTTCTTCTGTTTGGTTCTCTTTGAGTGTGTCCTTATGCTTTGGAAAGTGTGAGAACAAAGTATGAACAAGAGGTTTTAACAACAAGAAAGATACTGACATCAGCACATTTAGATAGAGAGAGATGAAATCCCATGGTAAAACTAAAATCAATTGTAAAGGGAAATAAATCACATGGTAAAATCAATTGTAAAGGAAAATGCTATAGATTGGAGTATTGATTAAGAAAATAAATATGTTGTTGAAGCTGGTTCTGAAAATGTTTGTAGTTTGTTATTTGTACCACTTTATTGAGGTGCTCGAGTTATTGAATGTATAAACTATAAATATGTTTGAGTATCCTCATCATTTTATCAGCTTTTGGCATGAGATCTAAACACATTTAACATGGTATTAGAGTCAGGTTAAAGATTGCAATTTGGGAATTAGACTCAGACCCACGTTAAACATGAAGGTGGGTGTTGAAGTTGGTTTTGAAGTTATTTGTAGTTTGTTATTTGTCTCACATTACTCCCAAACACATTTAATATGTGTTAAAAAGTGGTGAATTCTATTTTTAAACTTTTAAAATTGTTTTTTTCATACAAGATTATTTTTAGCTCCCTTAATTAATGTCATTAAGATTAAGGGTGTTCTCTTTCAATCTGATCCAAAATAAAACCTCAAACCGATCTATAAAAACAAAAACTTGAATATTTTTAGAAGCGTTTGAATGATGTTTTGGAAAAAACCGTTTAGGCAGAATTTATCACTTTTTCAAAACCAAATCAAATCAAACCAAATTGTAAAATTAAATTTTAATGATTATTTATTCTTTTATTAGTAGTATGTATTACATTGATTTACTGTTTGTTTATATTGCACTAAACTAGATTATAGTTCAAAGTTCAAACTAGATTCGATCTGAGATCAAACTAGATTAATTAATTCCCATTAGTTTAACCATATTTTTTTTAAAAATAAATTGGCATGCAAAGATATCACCATCACTATTAACATGTCAATTTTTTTTAAGAGGACATATCAATTATGTTGATACTCTAATAGTTAAATTATGGTTGATTCAAATAATAAAATCTATATTATATATAAAGAAAGGTTAAATATGTTTTTGGTCTCTATAAATATATTAATTTTTCGTTTTAATCCCTCTAAAAGTTCTCTTCAACTTTTTGTCCTCCAAAGTTTTTCATATTCACTTTTGGTCCTCCTTTAAAGTCAACTCATATGTAGAATTCATATTTTTTTAATAAAATTTTGCATAAAAAATTAAAATATTATAAGAATCTCTCCAAAAAAAATAATTAGAATTTTTTAAGAAAACATGAATTAAATATGAATTTTAATATTCTTTATGGTTAAAAATTCATATTAAATTTATGTTTTGTTAAAAAATTCTAATTTTTTTGGGAAATACTTTTACAATATTCTACACATTTCTGCATAATTTCATTAAAAAAATACAAAAATTAACTTTAAAATAGGGACAAAAAATAGTGATTGAAAATTTTATAGGGGTTAAAAGTTGAAGAAAAATATTAGAGGGATTAAAACGAAAAGTTTGTATATTTATAGGGATCAAAAACATATTTAAGCCTATAAAGAAAATAACATGTTTTGGCTTTTTTGGTCTGACTTTTTCTCTTTTCAAAATTATCAACTTTCAATACAAATAGTACATATAACGTAGATAAGAGTAAATTCAAATATTAAAATAAAAGTGTAACAAACACAATATGATGAATATATCTATATTTATTCAATAAACTAGATGAATATATCTATATTTATTTTTTCAATGTCCTAATTATACCTTAAACATTTTTTTCTATAATAAAAATTATTGTTGATGTAGTTAAAAAATTAAGAATTTAGATTATATATTTTTTTTATTTTTTATTTTTTTGGTAGATAGATGAAATGGCAAAGCCATTATAAACTCACACACACAAGTGGAGGTACCGGGGTTCGAACCCTAGTCATAACATCCGGCCTAACAATTTCGACATTTTTACCAGTTGAGCTAGAACTTCTGGATTATTTTTTTTATTTTTTTGATGTCATTGAAAAAGAGCGGAATGACGGGCTCGTGACAATCCGTCTTTTTTTAAATTAAAATAGTGTTTTTTATAGTATAGATAAAAAAGTAATAATTAATTTCAAATTGAATTGCTTAAATCAACCATAGTTTAAACCGGTTCGTCTGCGATAAAACCGAAATCAAACCATTCAACAAATTGACCAATTCACTATTCAATCAATTGACCTTGCCGGTCTAATTTTTGTATTAAAGTATTAACAAAAGGAAAAAAAATGTCAAATAAGTAAAGCTCAGATGCTAAAAAAATAATTATTTACACTCTACATGAGCTCCACTTGTGTATCATTAAAAAGAAAACCAATCTAATTATGACATGTACATCAATTTAACTATTTTTTTCTATCTTTTTCACGTATTTTTATGTTTAAAACAATTGTATCATCAAGCATCATGTTAGATTGACCAATGTAATGTGACATTATGTCCCACAAGTTCAATCTGCATATGAGATAGTGTCAGGAAATAATTATATATTATATTTTATTTTATTTATGAACAAAGGTTCAAATTTTATATCAATATAAAAATGCTTAAACGTAATCCTCTACTAGTTAATAATGAATTTAAAGTTGACAATAATTGGATATGGAAACATTTGCTTATCTGGATATTGGTTGTTGATTATTTAAAGCAGAAGGAAATCTAAAACTCAAAGCACATGGTGGGTGCTATCTCAAATTGGATGGAGGATGATGCCACTTGGCAGTGACAAGCTGTGTTTTCTATTGGAGAAATGATAAGGGACATCAATGTCGGAGAAAAGACGTGGCCCTCATGCTCCTCCAAATTATCAAACACTATCAACCTATCTCTTTTTATTTTATTTTATTTTATTATTGTATTCTCTTACTTTTGCAAGCATAGAATTTCCACATGTGCATTGTTGTAATTAGATTATTATGAAATTCTGAGGTCACTTAATAATGTTGAAAAAATTCTTATGTGGTACTGTACTTGCAAGTTGGAAGAACTTTATGCGAAACTAATAGACCTAACATAGGTTTGCCATTTTTCACGAGTACTGTTGTACAGCACTCACTTGGACTATCTCAAAGGGCATACGGCAAATATTTTATATATTATAGGTTTAAGTATTTTTTATTTTTTTTAAAACTCGGTCTCCTATTAGATGATCGACTAATCTTAAGGGTTCAATCTCATCAACTAGTTGAATGTATTTTGTTTGTTGGAATCAATGAAATTGACTTTTATTATTATTTTTGATATTGTTAATTGGTTCTTACAGTTTTACAATTGGATAATGACAATTGGAACCAAAATTTCAAGTATAATGTTGTTTACCGGTGTTTTTGGTAAACAAGAAGGCTGGTTTTGATTATTACAAGCAGAGTCAAACCAGAAATTCTAGGACATGTTGTGCAAAGTTTTTCCAAAAATGAGTGAACGTTCATCAAATTCATAGGTTGCTTTATGAGCAAGGCGAATCAGTATGGTGTCTTTTGACAGAAAAAGGTAAAACAAAAGAAAACGCAGTAAATGCAAGTAAAAACTAAAAGTTTAAAACGCGGAAACTTAAAGAAAAGAAATTGCATTGCATTAAAATAAAGGTGGTTCGACAAATCAGATTACATACATTCAGTATGATTCTTTTTTCTAGACGTCCTTGAAATTTATATAAATGATTTGCGACCTATTTTTCATGTGGAAAACTACTATTTATACATAGTAAAATAATTGAAAAAGGCTAACTGCCACGATCAACACTTCTTCCATCGAAAACCGTTTGTCTCCCACATCTTACCATCAAAGGATAATGCGTAGGACATGGTGTGTTACACCTTTGATGGTAAGACAGATTGTATGGGGAATAAGGGTAATTAAAGGGTCCTTGTGGGTAATTCATGGCAGAGAGAAGAGTACCACAAGCTAACAACACAACTTGTGTTGTAGAGGAATTAGGTGTATATATTTTTATAGATTTTTAGAATATGTGGTATACAAATAAAACTATTAAAAAATAAACTATCCTTCTATCAAAAAAAAAACTATCCTAGATTCTATCCTAAAATAAAACAGAAAAATATTTTTCGTATGTTTAAATATTATATGGAAAGAGAATAAAACTAGACTAGACACAATGAATATAGAAACTAACCTATTCTAACAGATATATTACTTAAAATAAAAAAGGAAATAAAATTATTACGTGATAAAAATAATAAGAAATGCAATTTGTGAAAATAAAATAAAACTAGAAATTAAAAATTAAAAACAATGAAATCAAACTTACCTAGATTTACCTTAACATAATCCTAACCTAATTATTTAAGAAAACTAGACGTCTACCCGTGCGTGTCGCACGGGCAATATTTATAGAATTATTCTTAATAATCGGTGCACTTAAATCTTGTCCAAAAAAAATCGGTGTACTTAAATATATTGTTTTGAATATATTGGTGTGAATAATATTGGTCGCGCTATCAATTTAAACCTTAAAAAAAATAGGTGTTTGAATATTTCAAAGAGTTTTTTTTAGTGAGTTTATCAAGTAAATGAATTGAGTCAATATTAGTGGTGTGGTTTAGTGGGACGGGGTTAGTGAAATACAACTAAATGTGATATGGTTTAATAGAAAAACTAATTAGAAGTCTATTGATTTTTTTGGACGTGTTGCATTAGTGATTAGCAGTTTAGGCTAGCTAGAATTTCTTGAGACATTTTTAAATCGAGGAGGAATATAAAAATATATGTATCATTCTTGAGACATGTTGCAAATATTGGAAGCCATTATTTAGAATTTTCTAGACACAATTTTTTTTTTTTTTAAAGAAAAGTGTATGAGAAGTTAAAGATTGGTGAAAGTTATATATGGATGGCATGTGTTAATGTGTGACTAAGATGAACCAAAATTTAAAAGTAGTATTTATAATGATACTTTGAGATTGCTTATATAGTGGGAGGTTGGATGAGCTCAAAAGAATATTGATTTTCGATCTTGAAAAAAAAAAAACTTTTTCCAACAAATTATTCTCTAAAAGAGGAGGGAGGGAGGGGGGGGGGGAGGGGGGGGGGGGGGGGGGGGGGGGGGGTGGGTGGGGGGGGGGGGGGGGGGGGGGGGGGGTGGGT
>Ga0315914_1008810_pt1 | contig 13269 bp, 5 predicted proteins | sample MpolenodulesMG_FD_203920 | JGI IMG/M metagenome (GOLD analysis project Ga0315914, IMG submission 203920) | Medicago polymorpha root nodule microbial communities from Los Angeles, California, United States - elongated nodules | ecosystem: Host-associated > Plants > Roots > Nodule | place: USA...
ACTACTCCAAGACAAAGATAAAATTAGAAAAATATCACTTTTTATAATGACTTAAATGTGGTCAATCCACTTTCTTAATATGTGTGCATTTTTTTTTCTTTCTTACTTTTGAGACCGGAGGGAGTATTAGTTTAAATAAGATTGGAGTATATCGATATTGGTTCTTCATTACCACATTAAATTAAGATAATTTTTATTAGCAAAATGGAATTCTACGGAATACAAGGGTTACTTTAATCTAGTAGTACATCAAAAGAAAACAAAAAACTTTGTACACATCGAAGGATTATTTCACCGATTAATAAGATTTGATCAGCATGATAACATGTTTGAAAGGACAATAGTTTTGTCAAAACCCCTAAAAAAAAATGATATATGTACAACTATTTTGTCATAACTTTTTCTCTCATACTCACATTATGTTCTTTTCTTCTCTCTTCATTTTTCTCTCTCCATTGCTTTTGATCAATAAAAAGAAAGAAAAACAAGGTTGTCATTTAAATTGTCTTCAAATGAACGTACATATATCATTACTAAAAAAAAAAAATAGTTTTGTCAAAAGTAACATTTTTGTTTGAAACAGCCAAGTCAATTTTATTGATAAAATTGTTACCAGTAACAGTTTTTTTTTTTCCGACAAAAAAAAAACTAGTTGAAACCGAGCAGCGATAAAAAAATCAAGATGTCACAATAATTTTGTTAATAGCATTGTGATTTCAAACATACACTACACACCGGTTTACCACTTCAACGTGAATTTTAGAAAGCTGGATATTTTAACTTCAGCTTGAACGTGCATATATCTTCATCAATTAAGTGAACAATATGTAATAAAAACATTACATTTTTTTAGTAAATTTTAATAAAACATTACATTTTTTTTGACAAAAATAAAACATTACATTTGTTCTCCATTTTTTATTAATACAGTTTCTTTTTACAAAAAATGATACCAGTTCGCCTTTAAACTATTTTTGAGATGCACCCCCACTTGTATAGTATTTCCATATTCTAATGTATCAAAAGAAGGTAGGTTATAAGTACCATTTGAGCTGGTTAATATCAGCAAATGAACAACAATGTTGATCATAGGCATGGTTAATAAAAAAACGGTACAATAAATGATTGATTAATTTATTAACGGTGTGATATAATACCTCTCACTAATTCCTAGTAAAGAGTATAATAGAGTAACTTTTTTTTTTCGGTCAAGTAATAGAGTATCTTTTAAACAGGAGTAATGAATATATTGCTATTAAATAAAATTTGTGAATATTTTAATATACTGCTTATTTTACGCAAATGCTAGTTCTTTTTTTACTTTACAAATGTTTGTTATACGTCGTATAAATGAAATTTTAATGAGACATACATAGATAACCGATTAAATTACAGTTCATTGCGTCATAAAGGAATTGATATCATGTAGGGCTAATTGAGAAATATACACTCACAAACGACCCTTAATGAAGGGAAAAAAGACATTATTCTCACAGTAAAAACGGAATAAATTAATTAAGGAATTCTACCTTCCATGGAAAAAACCATATCTCAGGCAATAAATTGGAATCAAACATTGATGTCCATAATTAATCAATAATAATAACAATGTCAATAAGGAAACAAAAGTAAATATTTTGTAACAAATTACTACACCAAATGAAAATAAACAACTGTAAAGTCTCATAAATAGTAAATATTTGACATTAATAAAGTTAGCAGTAAATGTACACATGACACAGTTGTTTCTAGGGTAACAATATTCAGAAGGTCATATGAAATGTCCATGAGACGCAGACAAGCATGGATGGTGAATGAAGCAAAGTAGTAATGATTTTTATAACTTCCATGTTGTTACTCATTGATTTGACTGTCACCAACACTTCTTTTTTACCGTAACTTCCCCCTTCTTGCGCTTTCCCCGTGCCTTCCTTCCAAACTGTAATCAAATCATTACTACTGTACCAATTTTATTTTTTAATTCACCATAACATATAAATAAATTAAATACAAAAATCACAACATTAAAATGTGTGATTTTTTTTGCTTAAAAAAATCAAAAACATTATTACAATATGTGAAGAAAGGAATATGTTCCCCCATGATTAATGTTCAGCAAATCGAATATCATGCATCACAACATATCAAAAAACCCTAGAAAATATCTTCATTGTAAATTAATTATAGAAAATGATGAAAAAGGACGATAAAGAGATGTACCTTTGTTCAGCAGTGAGGAAGCACAACCCTGTAACTTTGAAAATGACAATGCCGTGACTGCTTTGTTGAACAATATCTGTATGTCCTACTCATTACAATCAATATTGATTAATAATAAAAATAAAAATGAATATGGATAATATCAAATCTGATGTTATTGATGATGAATCATCTCCATGTATGGACATGGAATATGCTTGGCTCCTCATACGCCATCCACAAAAGTCATTGATTTTTCAATGAGCTTCGTATATGGCATACAGGGAGCCAGGCACATACTCATATGTATGCATGATGATGAATTAAAACAAAAAGGAAGCTTAAATTACTAAGATAGCTAACACACATTTATACATATGCATATACGACTTTTTTTTTTTTTTTGTTGAATCGTGTGGGTGAGAAATATGTGATGAAGGTGGAATTGGTGGAGATTGGAAGAAAGGGACAAAAAGAGAGGAAGAGAAATTAATGAAGAATTAAGAAGAGAGTTTTAGTACTAGTACTGCTAGCTAGAGAGTGAGAGTGAGTGAAGGAGATATGGAGAGAAGGAGAGGTATATATTGTGGTTTGAGGGAGATCTATGGAAGGATAGAAGAGGTAGTAATAATAGGTAGCTATAGCTAGGTCATAATCAAATGGGTTTGAAAGCCCCACAAAAAAAACCCTACTGAATTGGCATAAAAGTAGTGTAGAAAATATTAAGGTGTGGCTAATAATAGTGAGATGAGGAAAAGAAGGAAGAATATTGTGGGGTTGTGGTTTGCACCCTGAATCAAACTTCAATCAAACCACTAAATATAGACACAAAAACATAACAGATACTCACTAAGAGAGAGAGAGAGAATGAGGTTGGGTTAGTAACCACGCAATTTCCTAAGCTAGCCTTATGTTGTTTTGAAATCTCCTTTTCTGGGTCGTAAAGCTAACTATGCTTTTCTCTCTCAACCTCATTTTTGTCTTTCAGTGTTTGGACGACATGGATTCCTCATCACTCAAACACTTTCTTTAAAGCCTAAAAGGAACCCAACTATTACCAAAATTATAATGTACCTTCTTTTTTCCTCCATCACCTCTCTACTTTTTCTAAAATGTTTTTTTTTTATTTGTTTACCTAATTTGCTTTTTATGTAAAAAATATCTTAGGGTATTTTTGGTTTTGTTTTGACAAGATATGATTTTGAGTGGATTGATTTTGACTAAAAATAAAAATAAGTTGTAAATAAAGTGATTTGTGATTGAATACATTATGTAAAAGTGAATTGAATTATATATTTGTATGTTAGAATCAATTCTAAAATAAAAAACTACAAATAGTTGTTTTTCAAGTAGAATTGCTTTTATCCCTAAAAAAAACAGTAGAATTGCTTTTAGTCTATAAAAATTGCTTTTAATCTCAAAAATTGATTTCTAAAAAAAATGTCAATTTTTTATTTATTTATGTCTAACTAGAATTGTTGTTGACATTTGAAAATCAATTCTAAAACAGGTAAAACCAAACATCCTATTAATGTTTTTTTTTGTTTGTTTTTGGTTTCAAAAAACATAATATGAAATTCACACACATTAATTGCATAGAAACAAATTCATGTACTTGTGTTCGAGTATATCACATCCTCTTTAGGGTATTTTATCATCCAAACTACTACTGTATTTTTTAGACAACCAATCACCATATTTTATTACCAATTGATTATACTACTACTTCTTCCTTCTAAGGACAGCTTTGCCCTAACCCTTTTTTATTTATATTTTTAGAATAATCGCCCCCACAAGGCCCCAACCCAAAACCTAATTCACCACTTTAATTTCTGTCCACTCAGATATCAACTCATATGTATTAGCGCCTTTAATTGCGTTTTTCTTTTTCCTTTTTTGCTCGAACATGCGACATTTGTAAGTACATGTGTTTTAGGGGAGTTGTTGTGTATATAGGGTATGACCCTTGGAAAACTTCAACTATTAATTGCTGTTTTTCTTTTCCTTTTTAACTAAAGATGTTGATATGCACTTGGCACTAAGTTAATATAAGTATTTATTATTTAAGACAAAATAACATCAGTATTTTTCTATATACACATCTTTTTTAGGGATATTTTTCTATATACACATAAAACTTAGCATATTACATTATTTACTTTTCCTATATCAAGTAGAATATGACAACGTTCTCATGAATTTAACTCAGTTGATAGATATATTACATAATATACACATAAGTCGAAGTTCAAATCACATATATCTATTTATTCATTTTAAAAAGATGAATTTCTACGTAGATGTGACATGGACCCAAAATATCACATTTCTTCAAATATCAATCCGTATAATTCCTTTTTTTTTGTTGGGTCACTGGGGGAGCTCGGGGGATCGTCCACATCGAGGCTAAAACAACTACATAAGCAAGATAGACACCACACTCTTACCCAAAGGGAATGAGTTTATGGGTCCTCTTACTTATAAGGTGTTCAACCTTTACTTTTCTATCCGATGTGGGACATAAAACTCACATTTACATACAACAGTAACTGTAACCTTCCAAATAAAAAAGTCATACTAATTTTTTTTTAATTTTATATAGGGATAAATAAAATAAAATAAATAGTTCATTTTTTTTATTTTTAAAATAGTTCATTTTCTTTTCTTACCGTGTTAGTTTCTAACCAACTCATATTAAGGATAAAAATTATACCCACCCTACATAGAAATAGGAATGTCAATGGTGCGGGAATACTTATTCGTTCTCCGCCCCGTGCCTTGATGGGATATGGGCTGGAGGATTATTTTCCCCATCCATGTCGCCACGGATTCATGTAGATCCTCCCAAATCTCCGTCAAATCCATCAACACCCCACAATAAAGATGTGGCATTGAGAGCGTTGAAGGAGATGAAGCGAGAGGCAAGAGCATTGAAAGTTTCTACGGTTCAAAGGTTGTCCATTCTTTTTGAAGGAAAACTTTATATGCTTTTAGTTATTTTTTATAAAAGAAACAAACAAAAATCAAGATAAAAAATTAAAGCTATATTGAAAATAAAGGTTTTGTAGTGTTTTGGTTGGGGTCGGAGAATCTGCAGGTTGGGGGTGCTTTCCCGATCCCCGTTCTCGAAGTGCTCACAAGGAACATTCTTCCCCATCCTCGTTCCCGCAGGGGAAATTCCCTGATTTAGTGCCCCGAACAGGGCAATCCCCACGAAGATCGGCCTATCTAATCCACATCGACATCCCTACATAAATAATATATGATAAGTTACATGACTAACTTATCATATGATGATGTGCCATCAAATAGTAGATTGAGACAAGATATAATTGATAAATTTACCTTATCATGTCCATCAACCAAGTTTTGGAGAATTTAAATAAATGACTTGGGACAAATTTACTATATGTATTTGTTTAACATATGTCATAAGAGCACATATTAACATTGTAGTATTTTTTTTCCCTTGGTTCTAATTTTTTTACATTATTTAAATGATTCTTTTATAAAAACGTACACACACTTGGAGTTGCAATATCTAAAATTATAAACCCAATTTTCCTAAACTTTTTTCTTAGTGTATGGTTTGATTTGCGATGACTGTGAAAAAATCAAGATGATTTACTGTGATTATGATATAAATTATACTTTGGAACTTTAACATAGTTATATTGTCAATGTCATTTCGCAAACCTCGTTTTTTTTAAATGGCTAAGCAAATATATTAAAAAACCAAAATAAGTCCCTCTAGTACAAGGTGTACCAAAGGAAACTTAAAGATCCAAAAATCACACAAAATCAATCAAGCTACATCAAATAGTCGAAAATACAAAAAATTACGAAACAACCTGGAAACACAACAATGGATTCAACCTCTAACTAGAGTTAATCAAAATCGAATAGAATGTAATACAATTTTAACCACAAAAAAGTTTAGAGTTTAACCTTTTCTAATAAGGAGATAAGTTGTTCGATCCATCTTATTATGAAAAAGCCTCTCATTACAATCCTTCCAAATAATAAAATGCACCGAAATCTCTCTAGACCACCAAACTGAATTTTTTAAATTAATGAAAATGCGAAAGAGTGCAACAAGCTCTTTTTTGTTAACTTGTCAAACAAAAATTCTTTTGTAATAACATTAATTATTTAGTAGTTCACAAAAAAAAAATCAGTGCAAATAAGAGTAAGTAAAAAATAATTAAATTATTTGTGATTAATTAAGATAATTGTAGTACTAATAATGAAAATTAATCATATTAAGTATAATGTTAATTAAATGATGAATATAATTTCATTGGGGAAATTTTTTAGACATTATTATTTTAGCCACACCAAAAAAATCAGTCCTACATGCACCTAGACCTAGAGGTTATTAAGTCACTAGTAATCGATTTGTGTGTAGTTTCCTCATATCATACTACACGAGAATTGTGTAGTTTTGATCAACGATACAAATTATACAACACTCATATTATGCTTTTCATCAACCGTTTAAATCATATGATACAAATTTTCACTACTAAAAAAACAAAAATTAGTGAGGGATATTTAGTGAGGGAAAACGTGAAATCCCTCTCTAATTCCGTCACTAAATTTTACGACCAAGCAATTTGTGAGGAATTTCATCTTTTCCGTCATTAATTTCCCTCGCTAATTTTGCTTTTTCTATTAGTGTTTGGTTATTATCAATGGTCTATATACCATATCCACCCACATGTGAATCATAACAGTTGGAAAATGCAATGTGCCATCTTCACTTCTATTTTACTACTAATGCATTCCTTTAGGTAAAAGTTATCTTACATTTTTTTTTGAAGGAAGAGTTATCTTACAATGAAAACCCCCGAATAACTTCAACAACTAAAAAATTCGTACCAGGCACAATCGAAGATTTTCAAACATTTTTTACCTCGTGCAAATTGTATCAGAGATTCAATGTAATGACATACATAATATATTCAATGTATATCAAGAGCAGTTCATAGTTATGAGAAAAATTGTGCAACAATGAAAGAATGTAAAGAGTTCCCATAAAATAAAAAACGTAAACAAAATAGTCGTGTTCATATGGAGATAAACCCGAGAGAAAATATTAAACCCAATAGATGCATAATATATATGGGTCTATGAGGGATCACTAGCATTATAACAATTAGTGATAACTAATTTTGATTGTTGAAACTTGAAAGTACTAAGTACTATACTTAGGAAACCATTGTTGAAACTTACTTAACATTACAGTTAACTTAATTAATCCCCAAACAATTTCATAAAATTAATCTAATCATTTTTTACTAAATAATTTAATTTAAAAAAGCATCGATTAGTTGCACTCTCCAGAAGGATATACTTGTGTAGATAATTGGGGGGAGAAGTTCTTGTATGGTCACAAGAGTTTGGACACAATAATTAGATACATTCACATAAAAGGAAAAAAAGTATAAAATAAATAAATTAAATAATTTATGTTTTTAAATAATGAAATGATATATAATTTTATGTATTCCAACTAGTTTTTTTTTTAGAGTTGTGATCAACCAAGTATTTCTCAATTGAGGGAGGGATTAAGATGTATTTTATTTAAAGAAAGTTGGTTATCTAATCTAATCCAAATCCAAATACTATGATTTGAATAAAGACTTCGTTTTTTAGGGAAAATTGGAATGAAAGTTTTTTTTTTATTTTTTAGGAAAAGAATGAAAAGCTAAGTCATGAGTATGACTTGCGAGAAAGAAACCGGTCCACGAAGGACTTTGTCCATTTGATTTTTGCAACTGCTTTACAAAAGATGTGTGTATACAGAACTTTTATGCACCCATTCTACAATTTTTGACAAATTATCACTTTGACTAGCTTTTGTTCCTGAAAAGTAAAACATTCAACCCATGAGCGCAATCATATCACACCATGGCCCTGCATATGAAAAGAATATACGTATTTTGGCCCGATTCGTATTAAGTGACACACTTATGTGTAACATACATACCATTAGTATAATTTTGATCTTTAATAATTTTAATTATCTATTAGTAAAAATTACTATATTCTAAAAATATTCGTCGAGACAAATATAATATTTATATGATATTATTTATCGTTATATATTAGTAAAACAATATAGTAAATAGTATAAATAACTGAATTAGATCATATGGGAGGAGGAAGTATGTTATAACAACCATCGAAAAAAAAAGAAGGCAAATCTACTCATAAATTGATTCAAGTGGTAAGGGGTGTAAAAAATTTAAGCAAATTAAAGGACCAACTCTATTGATACATCACTCATTTAATTTTTTAATGGAAAATATTAATTAACCAATGCCTCTGGCACACTAGTTAAGGAAACAAAGATAGTAATGTTGAATTGGAAATTGTGCAGTCAACTCATCAAAAGTCTAAAATGTGTTATTTTTAAATTAAAACTTTCTTATTTTGACTTCATTAACCAGTGTTCTGGGATACTGGTTAGCATGACCTTTTTTTAATAGTACTCCCTCCGTCCCGCAATAGATGACTCATTTGAAAATGTGTAATTTTGACCTAACTTACTTTGACCATATTTTTCTACTAATATACAAAGATAAATAATATCATATAAGATATCGTTAGATTTGCCTCGATGAGTATTTTCCAAATATCAGATTTTCATAATTTTTTCTAATATATTATTCAAGATATTTAAGCTCAAAATTATGTATTGACATGCGTAATAAGATCAACTGTGTCAAGTATTAAGGGACAGAGAGAGTAATATCTAATAAGCATTCAATTCCTCCAACTCAACACATCACACAAATTTCTTAAATGAGACACATTAATAACTTTATGGGTCTTGTTAGCAAGTGCCCTTAAGCAAGTGCCCTTAAGCAAGTGCCCTAAGGGCACTTGCTAAAGATTCAAAAAATAGAAACAATTGATAACTTTTATGTAGAAAAAGTTACTTTTTGATGTTTTAATGTGCTGAATGCACAAATTTCAAGACATAATTTCCATTTTAAACCTCTTATCAAATGCCCTAAGGGCACTTGTTAACATTTCCCTAACTTTATATCATCAAATTTCAATATTAAAACTTAAAACCCGCAAAGAGAGAGTGCTTATGTGAGCCACTCATCTCAATAGGTACCATTTTAGATTTATCCTTTATAGGGGTACATATGAGGCACACATGCTTATAGAGATAAGCCACCCCCATTGTGGATGGTCTTAATGGTTAGAGATTTGATATTTGGCTCATCCGTGTGGAGAAAATTGAGTTGGAGAGGAAACATTACTTCTTCTTTTTTTTTATTTTTAAAGAAGGTAAAATATTTTTTTTAAAAAAGAAGTTAAACTAACCCACCAAAATTGGCACCTTGCAGAATCGAACGTGAGAGCTGAGACCTTAACTGGAACACACTCCAAGATCTCAAACCAACTCAAGTGAATTCCAAATGAAATATATTAATACCAACGAAGAATTTTAACCAACACAAAGAGTGCAAGGAGAGGATTCAAAGACTAACAACAAAGTACAAGAACCAAAATAACGACAAAAAAGAAATACAAGCTAGGTGACAAAACCCAAATGTAATATGTCTAAACCAACAAAAATGTAAATCAAAAGCTAAATTCTCATGTTTTGCTTTCAACTTTCAAAAAGCTAAGAGCTTCACTCCGTCAATTAAAAGGTGCATCAAAGACTCATTTTGTTAAAAAATGTACATGTTTTTTATTTAAAATAACTCAAACGTAAGTCATTTAAATTAATTGAATAGAAGGCCAAAACCTTTTACAGAATCCTCCTAAGTTACCAATTTGAATAAGACGATCAGAAAGATGCATCAGATTAGTTGAGTGAATATCTAACCATTTTCGAATAATCAACCGAATACTCCAAAAATAAAAGATCATCCATCGATGTTTTCCACCCTTACAAATATTAGAATTAGAGAAAATAACTTCTCGCAAAAGCAAATTATCTTATGTAGCGACCGTCAAACAACCTTCAAAGAGACTGCTTTGTGTGCGATATAGATTTCCTTAGAAAGATTTACTCATTGCAAAATAACAGTGTAACTTAGAGCATCACTCTAGATAAATTCATGATGGTCTTAGACTCTAATAACATGAGTTATATCCAGGGACGGATCCAGACTTTAGGTACATGTGGAGCTAAAATTTCAAAGAAACAATAATAAAAACTATATTAAAAAATAAAAAATGATATTGCTTTATACAATACATTACATTGAAAATCGTGTTATATCCATTTGTCGAAAAATGAACTAAAATGACATCACCGTCTTCTATCCATCCGTTGAAAATGAGATAAAATGATATCATTGCTAATTGTTAAAAAGAACATCTATTTCTATATATAAGTTACAAGACGGTCATTTAGCCACTGATCATCCATTTTGTTACATAGGTTACTCTTCACAACTTGTATATCTGAAAAAACACATTCAAACTTGCAGTTGTCACCGACAAGAGCAAAGCCAACTTTAAAAATTTATAAACCATAGCAAATGTGTTGCACTTATTTGTTTCCAGAAGTTTTTCACAAATATCTAAATGCCCTTACAACTTAGCAAATTTTGGGTCAGATCAAACATTGTAACATAATTCTTAAGTTGAGTGTGTAACGCCACTTTCGGCACATCTATAAAATCATTTGGATAAAACTCAGTCATCCTCAATAACTTGTTCACATCAAATGCCGCAAATGACTTTGCGGGACTCAAGCATGAAACACACTGTAAAATTTCAGTATTCTGATGCTGCGTTTTATCTATTATAAGAAAAAAAAAAAAAAAAAACATGTGGAGCTATAGCTCCACATTGCCCCAACATAGATCCGCCCCTGGTTATATCTAGCTTGACTTTGCACTGTTATTGACAACTAAAATTGACAACTAAAATTACGGTAAAAAGCAAACATGATAAAGTGTTATGAGTGCAAATTCAACGTTGCAAATTTGTTTTTTTGAGCGAGCCTACAAATCTTCTATACCAAATATCAAATGCTATCATATTTGAGAAGTTTTCATACATAAAAATGGTCCAAATCTTACATGCTGCGGAAACAAGTTTCTTCTTTTCATTGATAGATACACGAAATGATAATAATCATTGAGTCGGAGTTCAAATCACAATCATAACGTCCGATTTAACAATTTTGATATTTTAAATTTTTTATCGGTTGAATAAGGATTTATGGACGAAAACAAATCCTTTCTTCTAGCCTGTCAATTTGAATGTATGTTTTCTTTTTCAATCATATAAACACAATAAAAGTCACAATAATTACAACATGGAGAATAGATGCAAATTGCTTTTACATTCTCCTATTTAAAACTTTTAGATCACTATGCCTATTTTTTTATGAACAAATTAGCATGGGCATTCAATAGATAACACGGGGTTTGAGAAAATAAAGTTATTCACTTCTTTTTTTTTTTGGGACCAAATTATTCATTTTTTTTATTAATAATTATACATAGGTGATCCAAAAAAATTATTAGTAACATCAAAAATAAAAAAATAATATTTTTTTAGGGAGTATGTCAAGTTCTTTAAAAAAAAGATTTAAATGTCAAGTAAAATTTATTTATTATTTTTTTTTTTTACTTCCTGTAGATGCTCTAAGGTATCTTCATAACTTGGACATTTTATGCACATTATGAAACTAATAATCGAGTTGGAAATGTGACATACCTGACTTTGGTTACCTCTAAATGCGAGACTCAAATCTAATTCATATTCTTTTCCTAGAGGAGGATTAGGTTGCCAATTCTCCTGACACATCGATAAATGGCTAGTAAGATTTAATTGAACCATATAGTATATATATGAAACTAAATAGATGAAATGGGAACAAATTTTTAGCAATTTATCATGCAGAAAAGGAAACTGTCAAAAAAAAAAGGACAATGAATTCCTTTTGTTACCTCTTATTTAAATATACCAGCCTATTGGAAGAAAAGAAAAATCGTTTTCTTAAAAATGTGTGTTCCAATTTTTTCTTGAGCGATTAAAAATTATAAGGTACTTATTACAAGCATTAATCTAATTACAATCTTTTTTTAATAGATAGACAAAACAACAATAAGTGATGACAACTCATAGACATAAATAGAAGAGTCGAAGTTCAAACTCTGATGATCACTGTATTCGATCTAATAACTAGAACATCTTTCAAGCTCACCTAAGATTGGACAATAATTATACTCTATTTGTTCATTATTAAAGTATTTTGTAGAGCCATTTAAAGATACACTATAGTACCATTAAGAAAATAAGAAGGTAAGCAAAAGGAATTTCAATTTTAAAAAATACAATATTTTAATTTAACGATTGTTCAAAAATAGCAAAATCACCCCGTGTGATTGATCTACGAATGGTCGATATCTTAAGAGAATCTTTGCCTGTCAAAATATGGCCACCAATAGAATGTTAGGGTTGACAATGAAAACAATAGGTGTCAGTTTCATCTTCCATTTTCAACCTTTTTCGTTTATTTCTTAATCTTTTCACAACTGAATTAATTAGCATAGTTTAGGTGTACAGAGAATTTAGAACAATGCATAATAAATCTTGAATTTTGTTTCTGTTTAAGATTTGGATTTGAATTTAGTGACCAAACAATTAAGGAACGAATATATTAGGATGTGACATTATATGACATATAATAAAATGACAATATATTAAGGAACATGACATTATATTAGATTGGGAATCCCAAACTAGTTATTTACTTCCTTTCCTTTTCTTCCCTATCTGTCTTTGTATATATTTGTTGTCTTCAAATGCCATAGCTTTTCACTAAAATATGAAAGCGCTTTCAAATTCAAAGGTAGAAACCATGCATGCATACCTTTCAAACGGGTACAAGGGGTTTCAATAATATGTAATGTTGTAAATTCAGAAGAATACAAACAAATATGATTTGATTTTTCTTGGTGATGGGGTATAGGAGAGTATAGTACTATACATATTTTCAATAAATTACGTCATCTTATTTTTTTGCAGACAAATATATATATATATATATATATATATATATATATATATATATATATA
>Ga0315914_1008816_pt1 | contig 13262 bp, 5 predicted proteins | sample MpolenodulesMG_FD_203920 | JGI IMG/M metagenome (GOLD analysis project Ga0315914, IMG submission 203920) | Medicago polymorpha root nodule microbial communities from Los Angeles, California, United States - elongated nodules | ecosystem: Host-associated > Plants > Roots > Nodule | place: USA...
TACAGTTGGCTGAAAAATAACACAAGTTTAGTGAATTGGTTCCGGTATACTCAATGTCAGTGTAGAAATGAAAAACTGTGAAGTGTGAACTACATATTGGTTATCTCCCTACATTTTAGAAGTGTTTTCTTTTCCCTTCTAAATTCATTAAAATATTAGGAAAATCAAGATAATTTAATCTTCAATTACAGAAATGACTATGGCAACATCAAATTTATCAGTTTGAAGCATCCATGTACCAGATTTCTGTCGGAAGAGAGAACAGATTGTTTATCTACTACCCTCTCTTATTTTATATGTGATATGAGCATTAACAGCACTGTTAGTATCTTTGTACTCATGCTGCAATTGTAGATGGTTTTAATAGCCGGTGGCTAAAAGTTGACTAATTCCATTCTACTTAAATTACTCAACTATTACAATGAAAAGTAATTTATTGATGTCCATTTAGTTTTTAATTTTCTACCAAATTTTGCAGGGTCAGTCATTGCCTGGTTTGTCTTCAGTGAAGCCTGTACAGTACGCTTCTACTCCCACTGGGGCTAGGCATTTCGCAAATCGCAATTCTTCTAGTAATCTGCATGCACCTTCTGATCCATTGATTGGGAAGAAAGTTTGGACTAGATGGCCTGAAGACAACCACTTCTATGAAGCTGTCATAACTGATTACAACCCTGCTGAGGTATAAGTCTTCAGAACTGTCGAAATCCATTATTATCATGTAGATATATTACGAGTTTAGTGTTCCTTGTTGGAGTTTTCTCTTGGTTGATATAGTATTGTGTTTAGGGTTAATTATGTGGATTGGTCTAATTTGTTTTCTCATTTAAGATGCCTTTTTTCTAATGTTCAAGTATAGAAAGTCATCCCCCTTTTACCTAGAAGTAATGAAAATACTCAAATGTGATTAGGGTCCGAACCTCGAAGTGCAATGTATATTAATCATCTCAGAAAAATTAATAACTTAGGGAACTTTTACCTATGAAGCACCGACAAATACACGACGTGGACACCAGACACACCTTTGATCAGAAGTGTCGGTGATATATTCACTTTTACTCATTTGTTTTTTATTCTTTGCAGGGCCGGCATGCTTTGGTTTATGATATTTATAAAGCGAATGAGACTTGGGAATGGGTTGATCTCAAAGAGGTATTTATTCCCTATCTTTTGTTGCATAGGGAATAAAGCAAATAACATTGAATGAATAAAGCAAGAAATTAAGATATTAATAAAGCAAAAGAGACTTGGAAATGGGTAGAACAATAATTAATTAGGTTTTAACCATTACTTACATCAAATGAAGCACCAGCAGTTAACATCAAACTGTGTGGCACCTCACTCGATGGCCATTTTCTCCAATGCCCTTCAATCATAAGATTCATTTCCTCACTTATTTGAACAAAGATTATGGCCAGTTAACATTACAGGGTAATTCATTGTAAGTGAAATGAAAAGAAACATCATGACTCAAACTGAATTTTGAGAACCGCAAAATATTGAACTTTTAATTTTAGAAAGTTTTAGCAGAACATAGTTATATTGGGTAATTTTTATTAATTTTAAGGCTTTTAAATAATAAGATATTTCCTAATCTCAATGCTGGTTAATAAGATATTGCAAAAACGGGTCCGGTAGTGGCGTCATGTGTGATATGTTCACCGGCTATGTGCGTTCAATAGGAGCAGTGGTTGTGACCGAGAATCGCAGCACAACTGTTCACAGTTTGTGTTTCCGTGTTTGCAACTGTGGTTTGCAATCAATCCCTATACGACCTCTCTATTTTAACCATTATGCTTCATTTTTAAGGCAATATGTCATTTTGATGTATGTTAAGTAACCTTAATTCATAAGTGCAAACTGTTCTCTCCTGCAAACAGAGGTCTCTGTTTTCTCCTTCTTTTGCAAACAGAGCTTAGCTCTATTCTTCTCCTTCTGTCAACCTAGAATTCTTATTACTCACTCGATCACTCACCGCAATTCAGTTTTTTTATGAAACACCGACAATTCTTATTATTGATGGTATGTAGTCTGGATAGTATATATCTTAGACTAAGTTGTTGTCAGGTTCCTGGCGTTTTTTGGATAGAGATGGTTAAGCAGATATAGGTTTAAATGTGGAATGAATTTAATGTGCTTACACCCTTGTACGTTCTGAATATGAAAACTATTTGTGCAAAATAAATCATGTTTATTATTTTGCTACAAGTTTCTGGTTCGAATGAGCTAAAAGCTTATTGATTGCAGATACCACCTGAGGATATACGATGGGAAGGTGAAGAACCGGGCATACTACACAGAGGTGGACATGGCGGGCAAGGTCGTGGAGCTAAGAAATTCTTTGGCCATGGTGGTGATACTTTAGGTGCTGGAAGAGGGAGAGGACATCCAAGATTTCACTCTAGAAAAGAACTCATGCCGCCACAAAATGGTATTGGAAATAGAGTTCCGGATGAAATTGAGTTGCTGAACACAGATTCATTAGTTAAGGAGGTAGATATGACTTGCCTAAGAAACCTTATTGAGAACCGGGTGAAAAGATAAGGAAGTTCTTTAGTTTTTAATGCCACTTGTGTTATATAACAGGTGGAAAGGGTTTTTGCTGCAAGTCATCCAGATTCTGTGGAGCTTGAGAAAGCAAAGCAAATGCTGAAAGTACAGTCACTAACCATCATGAAATTACTTATTGTCAACTTTAATGCCACATGGTTATTGTTCATATTTTCTGATTATTGATTGTAATGTTGTATAGGAGCATGAGCAGGCTCTCGTCGATGCAATTTCGAGGATTGCAGATGCATCAGATGGTGAAAGTGGTAATAATTAGATGTCTACATAATATTGCTTCATACGTTTTGTTTATTGAAACTCAACTTGTATATTGAAATCAACTTTTCTGTTCATGATAATTTAACAAAAGTTTACTGTTATTGATTGAAATATAAAATATATCATTTTGTAGTGTTGTCCACAAAAACATTATAGCGATTCTTCAACTTGAAATAAACTTTAGCTTTTCTGCATCTTGTGTCGGAACCAGGCAAGGAGTGTGAAACCAAGAAAAGGGGAAGTGAGTAATCAGTGGACTCATCATTATGGCTAATGTTTGAATTAGTTTATTCTGCAGAAATAAAAGGTTTTAGTACTTCGGAATCATAATGTGATTGTATGGAGGAAAGAGGCAGAAAAAAATTATGATTTCTTGTAATTTTTTGCTAGCCAAATTAACACTGAGTGCATAGTTGGGAATCAACGAGTGGGGTATACAATGTTAAGTGGTGGCTTTGTTTGCACAATTGATTATGCATGCTTGAGGTGTCCATCAAGTGTTAAGGATTAACTCACAATAGATTTGTGGTGTATAACTATCATGGTCAAAAATTGTGTAACTTTTTTTCTTGCCATATAACAGATGGAGAACAACAGAATTCGCATGGACAATTAATGGAAAGAGGATTAGAGCACGTAAATCAGCTGCATGGTGGAGACAATCGTGACCCTGGAAGATGATTGTTTGCACTCTTGAAGTCTCATGTAGAAGTCTGACTGTGGGTGAAATGTATATGCAACTAAACAGCATAAAATGTTCAAAGATAGTCCTCTTACAGATTCACTTTCTGTCATTTTAATTTTCATTACTCCAGACTTTTGTCTCTGAAAATGCCCACGTGTGCATTATGTGTTCGGTTACAATTAAGGATATAGAGACTCATTCATCTGGCACATAAATTGTTTTATCTGAATGCAAATGTAAAATGTAAAACTGAAAGGAAAAGTAGTTTGGTGCATTTTTCTCTCAATTTGCTTCTCTTCAAAGCCTGTCAAATATCTTGAATCCCTTCCTAAACCTTTAGTACCTGCGACACAAGTATTGAGACCATGGAGAGTATAAGAATAATCAGTAGTGGAAGGAAAAATGGAAAACTTATATATGTAATGTATTGATTCATTTTACCGTGAAATACCCAAGAGCTCTTAGATGAGTTTACACGCATCTCTTCTAGCTTAACAGATGTTTTGGGTAATCTAGTCTTGGGTATGTAGCATCGTTAAAAAATTTAGGAGAATTAGTTGTCCATTTGGATTCCACTAGGCTTGAGGGATTAGTCTTTGCAATTGTACGCAGATGATGACCGGTTTATATCGAAAAAGTTAATGATGCTTCATCTTAAAGTTGCTTAAAATGGTTTGACATTAATTTGTACTATAATATAGTCTTGCATATGTGGCAAAATCTACCTCATGTGACCCTTGCAGGAATTTGATGTTGTTAAGTTTTAGGGGTATTAAAAAATGCATATAGAACAATTTTCAGGCTTGTAATTAGCTGCAACTACAATGATTGTGCACCTTCCTTACAAAGGTTTTGCTACATCTATTTCGATGTAGGCAATTTTCATGTAGTCAATCCCACTAAGCATTCCACCCCCATAACACTGATGGGTAGTGGTGGTCTGCTGCTATGCTAAAGTTTAGTAAAATGATGCAAGAAATTTATTATATACATAAAAGCTCAAACAAAGTTTTAGCCCCTAAGCATTAGATTGTTACTAATATTCAACCTCACGGTTACTAATAATCAACCTCAATATCTATAAAGCAAATAAGTTTTGGCCCCTGAGCATTGGGTAGAGGGAGAGTACTGACAACAGGGGGCAGCCAATATCAGCCAAAACAACTTGCACAAAGGGGAAACCTATAACAGAACACAGCCTGCGTGCAAAATTGTATAAATGAAGGCATCTACCAATTGCATAAATGGTTGTCCAAATATAATAGTGATAAGCAGACGACTGGGTTTGGCCGTTTTACATAAGAAAATGAGCAAGTATAGAGGGGATGCACAACCTTATTTCGTTGCTTCAGGATTTTAGAGATAAAAAGATCAAAAGTTCCAAAAAAAATAGCACAGCTATCAATTGTGGGTAAATCGGGTTTTCAATGTGGCCACTACAGCAGTTATTAGATTGTTAGCGCCACTGCTCGTCAAAACTGCAATGTTACAGGTTCTTGCACAAAGCCTAAGGACTGTTATACCACACTATGTTGCGATAGGGGACGTTACTAAATAATCAGGATAATTTACATAATAGCAATGGGAATTGAAGAACTTTAATATAGAAGTAGATGCTAGCACTATCTGTAAAATTAACCAAGCCATGAGAATAGAAGTCATTCAAGGGAGCAAAAGAACTACTCCTAGAGCCATGAGACCATGAAAATACTATCTGATTCCATAAGTTAGCACAGCAATTAAGAACCTTCATCGTCATACCGTTGATAAATTTTTAAGGGTTAATTAAGTTTTTAGTCCCTGTAAATATTCACAGTTTTGTTTTAATCCCTACTTTGTATGATAAAGTTGATTCTGAAGGATTGTTATTATATTCACTATCCATCAATGTTTGCGTGCTAATTATTTAAATCCAATCAATTCCTCCCAAATGGATTGTTCAGTTCAGCAATTTATGAAACAGAAACAATCTAAAACAAACTGTTTATCTATCTGGCACCGACACTTAAGATTGAAGACGTGTTCAGTATCCGGTATCCGACTTAACGGTGCCAGACATGTTCAATTACTTCCATTCTTTCAAATTATTATTGGTATCTATGTGTCAGTAGTATCTATTAATGTTTCATACAAGTCTACTAGTATAAACAATCTATTTGATAATGGATGGCAAATCTAAACAATCAGAGACCACAGAATTTAGCAAATCTAACATAAAATGTAATCAAAAGATAAGAGCAGTACCTGAAAATTGAGCAATTCCAAGAGATCTGTGTTGTGTTATGTTGTGCTGTCGGTGCATATGAAAATTGAAGTCCCTATGATTGAATCCATCACAATTCACTTTTTTTTTTTTTTTTGCTTTGATGGAACATTGAAGAATAAAGATCCTTTGGTGAAATGGGTTGATTCATTGGATTGGTTTCCAAGGCCAAATATAAGATTCATTGGTTAGGTAATTGATGATGGGAATTGGAAATCGTATACAATGGATTTACGTTGTAAATGTGTGTGCAAGTCCAAACCTAATTTGTAGAGATAATTATATCTACCGATAATTTGGGTTCAAAATAATTTCAACCGATAACCAAATTGGTACTCAGTGTTCAAACACTACTGTACGTATTCTCATGACCCCTTTGCTTTTTATTATTCTTATAATTTTTCTTTTTTATACCATTAATGAAGAGTAATTTTGCAAAGTAGATTTTAATTTAACTTTATATTTTAATTAATGTATCATTTGCTCATTAGTGGACTTTGACAAATTTTTGTATCATAGAAATCTCTTTTTTCTTTTTTTTCTGTACAAAAAAAAAAAATCTTTTTTTGGAAGTGTCCATCTAAGAGTTGGATCAAGCTTAATTGTGATGAAGAGATATGGTGAGAGGAAATTTCCGCGATGGAGGCCTCTTATAGAGTAAATGAGATTAACTACTTTGTGGTAAATCAGAGAGATTGACTCTAGACAAATCATCACTTAGAAAATCCGTTTAGTAGCAAATTCCATGTTACACAAGAGTGATTTACTAAAACATATGGTAGAAAGTAAACTTGTACATGATACAAGAGTGATTTACTTGCACGTGTTAGACAAAGCCTCATCCATGGTGTAACAAAGAACTTGAGACATTGCATGTTTGAATCCATCCTTCTACTAATTCAGATATGCCACTATTAACCCAAACATGGTATTATCATTTCTTTAATCATGTGGAATTTATGGTGCTCTAGTAACAAACTAATTTTGAAGAATGTTCATATCCCTCTACATTCCTTAGGTACTAAAATCCACTCTGAACTTAAAACCAAGATGACACGAGTCCACTTTTATTTTTCTTATGTAACGGAAAGAAAGAAAAAAAATCAAATGTACATTACCTAATTTTGAAGATGAGGTTTAAAAAACTGTAGGCAGCATTTGTTGAATTTTTCAAATTCAAATGGTCTATTCTCATTTGCAGCCCTCCGTTATTGCAATAGATTTGTCTTATCTGATGTAGTATCTATCTTAATTCATTAACAGAGTAAACATTTAAATTTCAAATGTTACATTATCAGTTATCAATTCAAATTTGATTCTCTTCCCTCTATATTTCTGAACTGAAAATCTTAAGAAATAAATGTAGAAACTATATATTTATTGCTGAAAATACACACAGATCTGGTCATAATTATATTGCATAAGTGCATAAGTGCATATTATATTGTCAACCAAATCAGCATAAATTATGACCAGATCTGAATAATGTTAGAGACAATAAACAGCTAAAAACGCACAATTTCGAAGTGTCATTCAGTGATTCAAATCCAGATCCTCAGAGATTTGGATCGACGATGCTTAGTTTGCAATATTGCACCATTGGACTTCTTTGGTCCCCAATGAACGAATTATTTTTCCATTCAAAAATGTGTCTGATAAGCTCATTAATCTCATTTGAACAAATAAGTATCCACTGTGCAGATTTCTTTCATACATTGTATCACTTTCCAAAACACAGACATAAAAGTAAGTCATTGTTGTGTTCAGAACTAATCTGCTTGAGTGCATTGCCAACCTCGAAACAATTATACACACTAAATTTCTAAGGTGACACTTATATCTAATAGCTAAAACCAATTTGATTTCAATTTTGTTCCATCTCTAAAGCTGAACTTATGCAGAAAATCACTCAACCTGTTTCTGCTTACTGATTGAATATTATAAATCAACCAAATCAACATATTTATTTAAAATTGAAAAAATAAAAACTAAGAACAAGCCTTGAATATGATAAACCAACCAAATCAACATATTTATATCATCATCATCATTCATATCATCATTTATTCATATGACCATAAAGTAAATTTGCAGTTCCAGAACTGACACTAGAAATTTGTGACAGAAAAAACACAATGCTACTCCACCAGAAATATTATAAACAAAATTGTAAAATAGAAGCATGGTTCGACAAGAATTCAAACGGACTTGGATCCTATCTTTCTTAACCTAACGGTCTGCAATTGACTGCACCGTAAAGCCGACTACGTCTATTTTGAATTCAAGCTCCAACAGTGGTGGCCCCCCTCAATGCCTTCTCCAATTCCTTGCTCGCATCAGCCTCAGTAGATTTCGAAGGATAACCACTAAAATCCGACCCGGTTTTCTTCTCATTCTTTCTCCCCTCGAAGCTTTTCCCTCCTCCAATCCTTACACTAGCAAATTCTCTCCGAAGATCCTCCACAGCATTCCTCAGCAATCCATTCTCCGCCTGCAAAACCTCCATTTGCCTCTTCACAGCAAAACACGTCTCGGCCACATCAACACTCGTCGGAACACCAACTCCAGCAGCACCAACCTTTCCTTTCTTCAAATTCTTCAAATCCCCACACTCCGCCGGCAAATGTTCCACCCCAATTTTATCCATCACAAGAAACGGAACCCTCCCAAACGCGCTTTCGCCCTTAACCTCAGCCGGAACCCTAACCCCCCATCTAAAATTCACCGCGGCACGTCCCCTAATCGGAATCCTAGTCCTGGCCGCAACTTCAGTCCCTGAAAACAACCCCGCAATCGCACCGGCACTCGGAACCTTCCCAACACTAAACCCACCAATCACCGGAGATTCAACAAACTCAAATTTCGCATCATCATTCCCCAAAACGCCACCGTTTTGCGGAAACGTATAACCTTTCACATCTAAAATCGAACTCTGAGTTTTCTTAAAAGAAAAATCACCAAACCTAGGTTTAAAATGAAGCATGAAAAGCGGTTGAGGCGAACCGGTTTTATCATTCCGGTTCAGCAAATTGAACTCGCAACTCATCAGCATAGAACTCGAGAGCGGTGAACCAAACGGTCCAGTACCGGTTTTCACGATCAAGGAAAACGGGTTTTGTGAGTCGTTGGGTCTGTAAGCGAGTTTGAGCGTTGGACCGGATTGGAAGAAAGTTGAGAGATTAAGTGTTAATTCTTTAGAATCACCAGCAACGATTCCACTTTGGAATGGTGTTCCTAAAATACTTAAGGGTACTTTGGCTCTTAATAAGGGTTTCTTTTGTTCATCACGGAATTTGAGTGAAGCTTTCATTTTGTTGTTGAAAGAGAAGGGGAAAACCTAAGTGAGATTTGAATTGAGATTGGGATAGGTAAGGGTTTTATTTTTATAGGGTTGATTTAGGGAAAATTTTTGAATTGGAATTGAACGTTTTGAAGAAGGGGGAGAGAGATTAGGGATACTTGTTGGGAGAGATCACGCCAAATATTATCGGTTTCATTTGGGTGTGAGTGGACAGTGAAGTGATATGCTGTGATTTCACTGTGGAAATTGGAATTTGAGAGTGGTTAAAGGGTAACGCTGCTTCTTTAGCTGATTCTGCGGGTCTCTTATCCTCCTCTTGATCCTCTATTTTAAATTTTAACACACAAAAATAGATACTTTTTAAGGTTTTGTTCGATAAAAAGAAGCTATAAGGTTGATGACCGATAAGATAGTTGATAGATGGAAAATTAGTTTATGATAGCTCATAGTTTACAAGCTATTAATTTTAAATCAAAGTGTTTGGTAAATTTAGCTGGTATAAATATAAAATTACTTAAAAGTACATCACATTTTAATTTAAAAAAATAAAAATCTGTCAAAAAAATAAAAAAATTAAATTGAAATTAATCTTGTATGAGTATTTGTGGGTTTACTCCTTCATCTCTTCTTCTTTCCTACCTAATCCCTAACAAAAAGCATGAATTTCATAATTGAGAAGCACCACCTCGCACATGACCGCCCACTATTTGCAAACAAAGTATTATAGACTCAAAAGGATTACTTGTGAGTAAGAAATTAAAAAGTATTCCTGAAAGGTATTACCCATCAATACAGGATTTGAAAGAAAAGGAATAAAAATGAATAAATATTGGTTAGTGTTTTACCTACTTAGTTTTTATTTTGTCTTACTTCTGATTTTTTAAGGAATAAAAATGAATAAATATTGGTTAGTGTTTTACCCTTCACTACATCCCGCTGCCCTTCACTGGTCGTTCTTGATGTCTCCTCTGCACCACCATCTTCTAAAAGGTCGTTGAACACATATGAACAAATTATGTTGGAGCTTAAGAATGAAAGTCATCAATTCTTAGTCCTCTATTACGTCAAAGAACTCACATTTTCAGTCCATTTTTTCCTTCTCTCCCAATTTCTCCTCTCATAATCATCAATAACTCTTACAAGGGAGGCTTTATTGTTCTTCGTTGTTTTCTTGTATATCGACCCTTTTGCGAGATTTTTCCCAATTCTGCGCCCTTGCTGTTTTCAATTTTCTGGTGTCGTTTTCGTGTAATCCATATCGTCTGTTATGGTTCCATGGTGAAGAATTTGTTAGAGTATATCCTTACACTCAGGGTGGACCTCATTCGCTCCTTCCCAGTAAAGTAGAACTGTTTGACGGTTTTAACTTTGGTTGTGTCAGGGTCGGCGCGTTTTGTGGCGATCAGTGAGTCGGTCAGCACAAGCTGCAATAATTCTTGCTTGTGGGGTTTCCAATTGAATTATTGAGTTGTTCTCTTTATATTTAGCTTGTCTATTAGCAGTTCCTTTGGGTTCATGTTTTGCTATTTAAAGGTAGTTTGGGTGAGTGTAATCTTCATTCTTTTCCCTCTGCCTTAAATATATGTTTGTGGGTTTGTTCTCAAGGATGGAGAAGTCAATCGGTTCGTTTTCTGATGTTGTTATAGGGCGCGAGTCTTGGAAAATTAGGGTTAAGGTTGTTCGAATTTGGGAGGTTTCATCCTTTTTGAAGCCAAGGGAGACTAATTCGCTATAAATGGTGCTTATTGATGACAAGGTGTTTTGTTGTGTATTGGTTCACACCCATTGATATTTTAACATTGTCTTTGATGATTTTATCTTTATGAAATGCTGTCATAGTTATTGTATATGTTTGGTTGGTGATGTTATAGGGAGTGAAGATACATGCAACTGTTAGGAAACATTTGTTATATGTTTTCTAGAGGAAGCTTAAAGAAGGTGAGGTGTACACGATTCATTTTTCAGTATGGCTTCAAGTTGTGGAACTTATCGTCCAACTCTTCATCCCTATGAGATATTTTTTCAGATGAAAACTAAAGTTCAATCATGCATAAGCATTTTGATTCTGAAGTATGGGTTTTCGTTTAGTCCTATTGTTGATGTGTGCAGTCATTCCGTTGAATATGAGTACTTGGTTGGTAAGGTTTATTAATTATTGTGTTGGATTGGTCTTTTTTTGGTATATTTTATTTTCGTGTGTTAATTATGAATAGATGTTATTGGGCTAATTATTGGGATGTCTGAAGAGAGGGAACATGTTACGAATGGAAAAGTGACTAAGATGATTGTTCTTGAGATGACTACTCTTAGGTATGATGTTTTGTTTTGGTGTTTTGGTTTTGATTAATTTTTATCTATTTTGTGTGGTTGATTAAGTTTTGTCGTCTTTGTGTTTTTTGTAGTGGTAAGGTTAAGTGTGCTTTGTTTGGGGAGTATGTTGATCTTTTGAAGTGGTTGATTGGTGAAAAGTTGGATGGATTGTGGGTGTTGATTATACAGTTTGCCAAGGTTAAGATATTTAGAGGCATGTTTTGTATATTTGAAGTTCAGTTTTAGTATATTTTTCATTTCGCGCTAATATAAAATCCTTTGGGTTGATGTAGACAAGGTTTCTCTTCAAAACGTTAAGAGTGAAATTAGGATTTTCCTTGAAGAATGGGTATGTTGATGTTAAGGTTTATATAGTTGCATATTTCATAAGTGTTATGAAATTTTTATCTTTGTTTTCATGCGTTGGTTATTTTTACCAAGATACCTAGTATTGCGGTTCAATCATCTAAACATGTGGATTTAATGAGTGGATGATCAGAGTCATCTCTTGAGGATGAATTTTTGAGTTATCCCAAAAAACTCTTTCTCAATTGAATGAGTTTGTTGATGATGGTGTGTTTGTTAGTGTTGTTGTGAGTGAATTTGTTGAAGGAGGTGAGTGGTGGTGTCCTTCATGTATGTGCCACAGGGGTGTGACTCCAGATACTTGCTTTTATTATTGTAAGGCTTGTGTGAAACACGTTTTCTACATGGTTCCTAGGTAAGCTAATTGTTATTGCTATTGGTGTTGTTTTATGTTAAATCTTATTGTTTTTCTACTGATTATCATGATTATGGTTTTCCAGGTATAAGTTGAAGTTGATTGTTGAAGATGGCACTGGTGATGCAGTCTTTGTTCTCTTTGATAATGATGCTCATTATTTGGTTGAGAGGCAGTGTTCTATCTTGGTATCCAGTGTCAAGGTCTATTGTGCCATTTTTATCCTGTTGATTTTAAACTGAGAAATTTAGTAATTATTTTATGAAATTTCTTATCGTATTTGCTTTGTAGGCTGAAGGCCCTGGTGTTTATATCCATGAGATAGTCGTGCTCAAGGGAATGAGGATTCTTTTTAAGGTTGAGAAATCATCTACTACCAGTTCCATCTTTGATAGTTTGTTTAGGGTGAAGAGGCTTTGTAAGAACCAACATGTCATTGAGCGTTTTCTTTTGGATGGGCTTGACTACACACCTACCAAGGTTTGGAATAATGCTTAATTTTATATCTTTGTTTGTTGTATGTATAATGTGGTATCATTTTGATTTGTTTCTAGGGTTAATATGTCTTTACCCCCTGTAATTTGGGCGAGCTCCAGTTTACCCCTGTAAAAATAAAAGTTTAGATTCCACACATGTAATTTTAAAAATAAAGAAAAAAATCATATAATTTTTTTTAAATTGAAAAAATCAGAAAAAAATTCAGATTTATTTTTAAAAAAAATTGAAATTAAGATTTTGAAAATTAAAATAAAATCGATTTTTTTTCCAGATTATATAATTTTCAAAATTATATTTCATATTTTAATTTGAATTATAAAAAAATTATATTCAGATTTTTTTAAAAATTAAATAAATTCCAAAAATTTTATTTTTGGTAGAAAAAAATTTTAAATTTTTTTTTATTCGAGAATTTATAATTTTAATTCAGATTTTTATTTGAAATTTATAATTTTAATTCAGATTTTTTAAAAAAATTTCTATAATTTTTTTGGAAATTTCAAAATTTATTAAGTTCGAGAATAGAAATGGTAATACCATATGGGTTTTCCTGTCATTGATGGGAAATATATTAAGTTAGAATTTAGAAAAGAATTCGAAAATTTTATTCCTAAATTTTTATGAATTATTTTTACAAATTAAAATAAAAAAAATT
>Ga0315914_1008817_pt1 | contig 13259 bp, 12 predicted proteins | sample MpolenodulesMG_FD_203920 | JGI IMG/M metagenome (GOLD analysis project Ga0315914, IMG submission 203920) | Medicago polymorpha root nodule microbial communities from Los Angeles, California, United States - elongated nodules | ecosystem: Host-associated > Plants > Roots > Nodule | place: USA...
ACAAGTTCGTATCATTTCTTCTATATTGCAAAACCAAATCATTTTCAAAACAAAACCAAGTTAGATTCAACAATACATAGGTTAAATACTCTTAAACACTTTAATTGAATTCCTTAATACTCAAGTTTTGAAGTTTGTAAACAAACCATAAGTTTTGGGTTGACTTGGAAATAGTCATGCTAAGTTTACTTAAAATTTCTCCAAGACCTACTTGAAGTGTTTTTCTCATAACTCAAAATCTAAAGATCATTTTGATGTCAAACCAATACCATTGGAAAGCTAATTCAATTATCTAAAATTTTCATGTTTACACCAAAGGCCAATTCAAAACAGAAATGTGTGAAAAAGACGCAAGACCGCGGAGCAGGGAATGTTGTCACTGTGCAATTTCGCTGATAGTGAAATTCTGGCTGATAGCAAAAATGTTCCAGACAGATTTCGCCAATAGCGAGTTTTCCCCTGTTGTTACGGTTTTTACACCATTTTTCACCTAAAAACCCAAATTTTGATCCCCCAACATCCATATTTGTTTCCAAAGGTTGTTTATAGGTTTATGTACATAAAAGACACTCAAAACTATATAGAACTTGAAATCAAAACACCATTTCAACAAAAATCACCATTTGACCCATTTTTCATGAAAACCTTCAAGAACAACACAAATTAACTTCAAGCTCTATGATCATGATTACCCATGGCATCAATCATCAACAACAACATCTCATAACAACAACAACAACAACCAATCATGAATTCATCAACAATTCATCAACAACAACATTATATTTCATCAATTTTGAGTGAAAACACAAAGTATACATATATACACATATTGAGCATGTAATTTCATCATCAACAACTCAATCAACATCAAATTCACATACCCAAACATTACATCAAAGCATAAACACGAATTTCATCAATTAAAATCATAATAATCACTTTGCAAAATAAGCACTTATGCATAGAATTAGGGAAGAAGCTATAACTAAGAGATTATGAATGAAATCTAACCCCCCTTACCTCAATAAGCAATAATCCTAGCAAAAGCTTCAAATAAGCTTCTAGAATCTCTAGCTCCTCTTGGTTCTTCCAGTTTTTCTCTACAACCCTATTCTCTTCCTCTTGCCCCTTTCTCTCTCTACCTCTTCCAAAGCTTATGAAATGATTGTGTAACCCTATTTTCTTTAATGACTAATGCTTATATAGTCTCTACCCAATTGGGCTTAACCTCCTTAATGTCTTAATGGGCTCACCACACTTATAAACTAACTTCCAAAGTTTCTATCCACTAACAGTTAAAAATAATAATAATAACGATCACTTACCGGTTATAAAATAAATTACTACAACTCACTAGTAACTTAATAAAATAGCAATGGCTCTCACTTAAGCATTAAAATAATCCTTACTGTGAAATTACTAAAGTACCCTTACTCCCAAAACGATCAAAATACCCCTGAGTCCAAAATGACTATAATACCCTTCTAACACCGAAATCCACTAATTTCAACCAAAATACACATAGAGGCAATTAATCACATATAAGCACAAATAAACACATATTAAAACAATTAAAAATCAAATCTAGCGAAAATCGGGCTGTTACACCCATCATACTTCAACAAGCATTGGAAGGACAACACTAGATGCATGGAAGAAATGACAAGAGATTCATAAACAGCCCTCACCAACGGTTGTATAACACGGACAAAATAGAGTGCAAGGTAACAACTCAATTTGGGAGAAACTGTGCGAGACGTGGTTGAAGTGCAACATGGAAGCCGCGTTCCATGATCATAACCATATTACATCTTTTGCGTGTTGTGTTAGAGACTTATGTGGACAATTTATTCTGGCTCAAACGAAATTGCAACGAGCAAATTTGATAGTTTTGGAGGGAGAGACAGTAGCCTTACTCGATGCCATTCACTTTGCTGATGTGAACAGATGAGACCGGGTTGTCTTCGAGTCTGACTCAGCTACTCTATCGTCTTCGGGCCATGGTGATTCGGAATTCTATGCTATTGTTTCTAGTATTATTTATCAGTTATCTTTACATTCTAACTTCGAGGTGAAGCTTGTTAGGAGCAATGCGAACATGGTTGCTCATACTTTATCTAGAGCGGCCTGTTTTTGGGTTAGTCACCTTATTTTTTATTCTTATCCTTCTTGTGTTGAACATTGGTTGATTAATGATAATAGTTAACTTTGCTTTGGTAAAAAAAATTTTGATAAACTTCAATTTCTCGTTTCAACTATGATGTATTAGCATCTTCCGATTTTTGAAATCTGTCATTTTTTATCGTTGAAAGATTCTCGCGAACGAGATATTTTAAAAAGCATACAATAGAAATGGTGAATTTCGTCCTTAAGTCCTAACTCAACTGACATAAAAATCAAAATTGTTAGATCTGTCACTGTGACCATAGCTCAAACCTCAATTCCTTTACTTGTGTGTGTGAGTTTTCAATGACAATTGTCGATTCGCCATTTCAACAAAAAAAATGCAAATTTCAAAAAATTTGGAGAAAAATGAGAAACTAAAAGTGAACTTAATAATTTTGTAGGGACTAAAAACTTATACATCCAATACACACACATGTATGTATGTATGTATGTATAGCCACTCATTGAAGTTTATAATCCGCACTCTCTAATCTAGGGTCCTGGATCGGCTACTGCCAAACATAATGTTTGTTTTGTATTATTTAATCTTTGATGACAAAAAAATAAAAAAAATTGTATATATTTTTATGAGCACCTGGACAAAAAAAGACGGTATGTGATGTATGACTAGTCTACATGAATATTCAAAGCAATAATGTCAACAATCTCATCTCATTGCATCATTTGATCCCATAAAAGCAGACAAGCAGCCCAACAAAGTTGGTGACATTATCAGTCAACTCAATATGATCTGATCATCCCATCCCATCAGCCCACATCTTTGGAATTTCATTTCTCTTCTTCTTTCTTCAACATCTCAAACACAAACACACTAACCATGTCTTTGTTTAGAAACCTCTCAAAAAGTTACTTCTTCACCACGAAACAACTTCTTAAACCCCCCAACTCGACCAACCCTTCTCACCTCTTCCCATCTCTCACTCATCTCTCTCGCTTCTCCACTTCAACACCCGGTTCAACCGCTCCGGTTCGCTATGCGGCTCTCGGACCCACCAAACCACACGAGAAGCCACGAGTGGTGGTTCTCGGCACCGGTTGGGCCGGATGCAGATTCATGAAAGGATTGGATTCTAATATCTACGACATCGTTTGTGTATCACCGCGTAATCACATGGTTTTCACACCTCTTTTGGCTTCTACATGTGTTGGAACTCTTGAGTTTCGATCTGTTGCTGAACCTGTTGCTAGGATTCAACCTGCTATTTCCAAAGAACCCGGTTCTTTTTTCTTCCTTGCTAATTGTACTGGTATCAATGCTGATAAACATGAGGTATCTTTATTTTTCTTTTTCTTGTATCTAAACTTATTTGTACATGTCTATCAGGTGTTTGATTTTTTTTCTTTTTTCAATTTCATGGCTTATATGGTTTAGTTATGGTTAGAGAAAAAAAGAGCTTTTTAGAGATCAAATTTACTAGGTTTGACTTAAATCGTAACGGAGTAAATTGTCATTTGGGTTCTTCAATATGTTAGACGGTGAGATAGTCTCGGAATGTATCAAAATTACAAAAATACCCTAGAATGTGTCTTTCGCTAGTCAGTTTGATTGTTAAATGTGTCTTTTGTTAATTAAATTGATGCTATTATGTGTCTTTTGTTTGTCAGTTTGGTCCTTGAAATTACTCATTGTAACATTGTGAATTCTTAGACTTGTGGCATAAATAGAGTTTAGAAAGTTTGAGTGATTCTTACTTTACAAGTTGGTTTTGAGGAGTTGAGTTAGACCTGATATCTAACAAATCAGAATTAGCTATTAACTAATCCAGGACCTCGGAGTGTGCTCCTCTCAAAGTCTTAGGTTTGATTCCTCTGATTGCTAACAATTCCTGTGTTGGGTCATCCATACAAAGCTTTGTTCTGATTTCAATTGACCCCCCAGCTAGTTAACGGGGGAATTGGTCTTGTGGATGAGTTGGTAATTGGGCAGGATACTGAGTTTTACAACAACAAAAAAAGGCATAAATATGTAATGATTTTTGTCTCAAACTTTAGGAGTGGTAGTTTTTATAATTTAATTTTTCAAATGAATGTGTTTCTTAATAAGAATGATGAGTGGTTGGAAGTGATTGAATTAAATGTTGTGTTAAAGTGACTATGATGTGGCAAACAAGTATCGTTATGAGTTACGACTTTTGCATTTGGCATATGTTTCCGCAATAGTTGTAAATTGAAATTTCCTCTGCCAAACGTGTTGAGGATTTAACAATGCTGTGATATATTTGATTTTAAGACTAGAAGTTTGTGCTGCAAAATGCGTTTTTGGCTATGAAAAATCATAGCATTATTATGTAGAGAAGAACTTTAGAATGTTCTGAAACTAAGTGGAATTTATTTGAGGTTTGAAAATTGAAACCATTAAAAGGTACCTTATTTGGGATTTGGAATTTACTATAAATGGTTTTTTTTTCTTTTTGCATTTTTTTAGGGTTGAAATACATAGTATCCTTTTATCCTACCCTAACTAGTGAGATACTTGGTTATTGTTGTATTGGAATCTTGACTTTCAAAGCAGTTCCTGACACTGGAGTCCCCAATGGAAATTCATTTTCATATATAAATTGTAACCGACCGGAGTAAATAGTCATTTGGGTTGTTTAATATGTCTGATGGTGCCACTATAGTCCCTGGATATATCAATTATAAAAACACCCTCAAATGTGTCTTTTGCTCGTCAGTTTGTTAAATTGGCGCTAGAATCAATGTGTTTTAGTTTGTCAGTTTGTTTGGTCTGTGAAATTACTCATTGTGACTTCTTTGTTGGGTGTTCATTATTGGAGAAAAGCTCAAATCACATGTTGCTTTGAGTTATGACATAAATGGAGTTTATAAAGATTGAGTGATTCTTATTAGAAACTGAGATGCATAGAAAGTAAAGGAAAGTGTAGAAAAGAAAGAGAATTCTAGAAATCAGATTTGAAAGAGCCTTGTATATTCCATTCTGATTTGCATAAGAGCATAGTGGTATATTTATAGTGCAACTAACAAAATTGTAACAGAATTCTAACTTTGGGAAAAGGGCAACTCTGAATACAATATATTCCTTTCTTTTTTTTTGAGGGAACAATATATTCCTAATAGCCTAGGACTTGGTTTTTGCAGCTAAGAAAGAAGTTGGGGTTATGCAACAAGCCAAACCAGGAGGAGTGTTGAACTTTCGATTTTCCTTACTGTTTCCTGGCAGTTTAGTTAGGATATTTTGAGAAATATAGTTTTTTATGTATAAAACTACATTCCATAGCCGAAGTACTGTTGTGTGTTCTGCTTTATGTATCTTACTTTGTATAAAACTTCAATTTACAATTCTTATGAAAAATAGGGTGAAACATCGTAACTTTCCTGGTTTTTATAACACTGTTTTAGTCTTCTTCAAATGCTCTTACTCCTTTAGACAGCAACGAACAAAAGGGTGTGATACTAGTATTGGTTGAAATAAATGTAATCACAGTGCAGCTTAATTTGGGAGAGTCTGACACATTGTTTTGAAGGTACAATGTGAGACTGTAACTGAAGGAACACAGACACTGGATCCTTGGAAGTTTACAATCTCCTATGATAAGTTAGTAATTGCATTAGGAGCACAACCCACCACTTTTGGAATTCATGGAGTTTATGAACATGCAATTTTTCTTCGTGAAGTTTACCATGCACAGGAAATCCGTCGCAAGTTGCTCCTCAATTTGATGATGTCTGACGTTCCAGGTTTGCGATAATTTTCCTGTGTTTGAAAAATAATGCTTTTATGCATTACCTTTGTAATCTGTAACTGATTTGGATGCAGGGATTTCGGAAGAGGAGAAGAAAAGGCTGTTACACTGTGTGGTTGTCGGAGGTGGTCCTACGGGAGTTGAATTTAGTGGTGAACTTAGTGATTTTATCATGAGAGATGTTCGTCAGAGATATGCTCATGTGAAGGACTATATCCATGTTACTTTGATTGAGGTATGCTTAGTATCATTAGATATGTGATGCAATTAAATAGATTATATACATGTTGTGGAAATTAGAAACAGTCATCTTGCTCTTGCCGTTGTCATTGTCGGCAATTCATTGTAATAATAAAATGGTTAGAAATACCTTAGAGTTCATAGAAGCCAATTTCGTGGTAAATTTGTTACAATATTTCTTCTGCATCCAAAATTTGTCTTTCACAGTAATTTTTGTTGCTAATCAATTTATTCATGTCTCTTCAGGCTAATGAGATATTGTCTTCCTTTGATGACCGACTCAGGCACTATGCCACCAACCAGTTGACAAAGGTGAGCTTTATGTTGTAAGTGTTTCTTTACTTTTTGTTAAATATGTTCGTGTTGTACCTATGAATATCACGAGAAAGTCCCTTTACTGTTTGTTCAATATGTTCCTTTCCTTATGTTAAGATTTCTATCAGTCAGGAGTGCGACTTGTTCGAGGCATTGTGAAAGATGTAGAAGAAAAGAAGATTATACTTAACGATGGTACTGAGGTTCCATACGGGTTGCTTGTTTGGTCTACTGGAGTTGGTCCATCACCTTTTATCCACTCGCTGGATCTTCCTAAATCTCCTGGTGGAAGGTTTGTTTAGTCAACATAGTAGTTGCATTTATTTTCATTCCATGGACAACCGTTGCAAAATTTACAATTGGCAGCTGATTTCTATATGGATACATATAGTATTCGGATCTGTATTATCATGAAAGCAGGATCACATTGGTCCAAATATATTATTATTTTTATCAATACTCCAAATATATTATGTTTTAACACTAAAGCGTGTAAGTATTTATGTACAAAGTTCTCTCTTCACAGGATTGGTATTGATGAGTGGCTTCGTGTTCCTTCGGTACAAGATATCTTCTCAATAGGTGACTGCAGTGGATTTGTTGAAAGTACCGGAAAACCAACACTTCCAGCTCTTGCCCAAGTAACTTACATTGGTTTCATTAGTTTCTCCAACGCTCACTTTCATTTCTTGAATTCCTGTCAATGTGTAGGTTTGGTTTTAGTTTAACAATAAGGACTTAGTTAGTCCCTAAACACATTCCATTCTGAATGTGTTACTCCCTTTACTTGGTAGAGGTTCATGTATTGTATGTTCCTTTGCCTGAAAGCTTATTCATGTCAAATTAGGGTCTATTTGGACCGACTTATTTCAACTTATCTTCCGGTATAAACACTTGTGAGACTGTTTAGGAGAGCTTATGGAATTATCTTATGCATGTCCATAAGTTGTTTTAGGTTTATTTCCATAAGCTCTCCAGGATAGCTTATGAAAGCAGCTTATAGATTACGTGAAATTAATTAGACTTTATTTTATCTCTTATGATAGAAATGGCTTATACATACACACTTATATGATAAACACTTATCTTATAAGTGCTTAATTAAGTTAATTATCCAAACAGGGCCTTAATGTATTGCCACTTGAATTCCGCAGGTAGCAGAGAGGCAAGGTAAATACTTAGCAGCCTTGTTAAACAAAGTAGGTGAAGCCAATGCAGGCCGTGCAAACAGCATGAAAGATATAGACTTGGGGAATCAGTTTGTGTACAAGCACCTTGGAAGCATGGCAACTGTTGGAAGTTACAAGGCTCTAGTAGACCTCAGACAGAACAAGGTAATTTTTATCATTCCTTAACCTTTTGTTGAGGCTTATCTGGTTTTCACGCATAGTATCCCAGTAGAAAGGGACCACTAGACTTATCTGTGCTCGACCTAAAGGTCCTTTTGTTGGTGCTTTTAAAAACATAAAACAGTTTAATTCACTAACTTTTCTCCTACAGGATGCAAAAGGATTGTCTCTAGCAGGTTTCCTCAGTTGGTTTGTTTGGCGCTCGGCTTATCTAACTCGTGTCATTAGCTGGAGGAACAGATTCTATGTAGCTATTAACTGGGCTACAACTTTTGTTTTTGGCCGTGATATAAGCAGAATATGAAGAAATTTTTTTAGGTAAAATACTTTCAGAATGGCTAGGAGTTGTTCCAAAGAGCTTAAACCTATTTAGTTGTGACATTTTATTAACGCTTTGAAATGTTAACATACTTTGCTTTATTTTTTTGCATTGCAGGTCATTATTAAAGGAATAAGTGATGAATTCCAGTTAGCTGAACAACAAGGAACTGTACTTGTTCATGATGTTTGCTACGTGCATGTTCAATTTGGTAGAAATTGGTGGCACTTGAAAGGAGATTACACAAAAGATAGCTTGAAGAGGAAGGCAATAAAATATGGCAGTCTCAACAGTGTATACACATCAAGATTCAACTTTAGGCATCACGTATATTAGTTACTGAGCACAACAAACCAGTTTTCATGTTTATATCAACTGTTCATCATCAAGCAAAAATAATAATGAACTGTTCGCCAATTGTATGTTCAAAATAATGTGTGAAAAAATGATGCCTAAAATTGTACGAGACAATGAGTTAGTCCCTCAAATAAAGAAATTGACTACATCTTTGAAATTATAAATTGTAAAATAATTTAGTCATGTCTCACTATCTTTGATGAGAAATTTGAGATTTACATAACAAATATGAAGACTACTAATCTGATATTCATAAATAATTTTAGGGGTTAATTTAATTTAAAATATTTAACTTTAGATATTAGTTTGAAATATTTGTCAAACAAAAATTAACAATAACTTTAGGAGCTATGATTTCAAACATCTCCAATAATTGCATGACTTCAGAAAGCAATTTGATGATGCACTTGATTTATTTATTTTTAACAGAATCTTTGGCCAGACAAGTTTGTTTTCTGTCATTTCAGGGCTATTACACGCACGAGTTCCTCGCATTGCCATTGATAATATTCATTTCTTTGATCTATTTTTCAGTTATTACAGTATCTCGATAATTTGATTTATTAATATCTATACACATTTAGTTCAGAATTCATATACTTGAATTAACGTCTAAAGCAAACTTGAATTAACCAATATGGCTTCAGAAGTTACATGGTTTACAGTCAATTTTCCAGTATGGAAACATAACAATATTACATTCCTATGATATATCTATGAACCAGCCTCGGCTTCATAATGCAATGGTAGGTCCATTTACATCATCATTGCCTGTTTAAATTATAAGTCTTCATGAGATGCAATTCGACAAAAGAGCTAAAGCCCCAATTCTGAAGCACTGCTGACAAGTCTAGAATTTGTCATCCTTTTGGTGATCAGATCCTTCAACTCTATCTCTCCTGGAAACCTTCCCTCTTTTAATTTAGAGAACACCTTCAATGACAGATGAAGAATTTCAACGGGTTAAGTTCAGAAGCATTAAAGATGCCATTTACATTCCATCTACTCTAACCAACAACTCAGTAACATTATAGTTGCAGAAGTGCACAAATGAAAGCAACAGGGAAGTCAAAATTTGCTTCAGATAACAAGCTTTGAAACAGAGAAGACGACATGTTTATCACAATTTATTTACCATCAGTCCATTTCATAGGTGTTTTCCAAATAAACCGTAATAGTAATGATATAACAAATGATATCCCAAAAAACTCTAATGAAAGAAACCTAATAATCAAAACAATCTATCGCCAAACCAAATGACTTGTTGAGAGTCAAACACATGGCGAGAAACAACTCTCCCAACTTCCCAGTAAAAGTATGTTCAAATAATTGCAATCTGAAAGTAGACGTTCTAAACTACGAGTACAAAGGTTTTATATAATAAATCAAAGGGACTACCATTTTTAATTAGCACTACTAGGTAACAAAACTATTTCTTATTTTTCAACTAGTATTGGCTATTTCTCATTTTTCAACTAGTACTGGCAAGATCAATGATGGTTGCTAACATGTTATATGATAGTATTTCATAATGTCAGGTGAATATCCAGTAAAATGAAGTGAAGTGGTCAAAATGTTGATAAAACTAGTCATGCAAGGGACCTATTCCTTCATGATTGATTATGAGTGCTTACAAAAGAGTCACAGGATATAAGTAAAAGATAGAAGAAGAGCACCAACCAGATCGCCGTTGAAGTAAACTTCAAATGCCCCGGAGCTCTGCAAGAATGATTGCACGGCATTTCCAAGAAGCCAGGTAGTAGCAATGGTTCCAAACCTATTAGCACGCAAGCTAAAATACCAAGGAGGAGGTGCAACAAAACCCAGCATTGGAAATATCTGTTCACCTGCCACTACGACACCTATAACACCAATTTGAACAACTGGAACCACTTTGCTTAGCAGACGTTTTGGAAGTGGTGGGGGATAATTTGCAGGAATAACCTCAATTCCAGGAAAGGCAATCTCCAACATTTTTTTCACTGTTACTGCAGTTCCCCTACATAATTCAAAAACATCCATTTACACTGACTATCCCATTCTAAACATAATCATGCACAGAAAGACAAGCAATCAACCAACTATATGAAATATGATTCAGCAAGCAGAGCAATGATAAGTAGATCAAGGAAAGTGAACTAAGGAATTAATATCTAGTTCATTAAGGAAGTCCACCATGAATTTCATGATAGTAAGTTACTGTAGTCAATAGCGTGCTATAGCGGCAGAGCATAGCATAGCGGTAAGAAACCACTACGGTGGGCGTAGTAGCGATGCGGTTCAAGATAGAGGCCGCTATAGCTGCTATAGAGGGTAGCAGTAGCGGAACGGGTAGCGGATTCTGATCCACTATTGGATTTTAACAGGAAAATCCCACATTGACCCTAATTTTAAAACCATTTTAAGGCCATTTTGGGGATTTCGTATAAGCCCTAATATTTTCCCAACTCTTTCTCTCTTCTCCGCTGCAAAACATGATCTGCAAACTGATTTGCAACCCTCAAACGATCTGCAAACCGATTGCCATCGTTGTCCACTATTCATGTTCCATCTATCTTCCTCTATTCTTTGTTCTTTTGGATTTAATGTTTTAACTAAGACTTGTGAAATTTTGTTGGAGACTTGAAAGCTTTCATAAGCTTATTTATTTTCTTGACATTTATTGGTATTTGGATTTGAATGTAATGTTCTGTGGATGTTTGAGTGTTTTGATTTATGAATATTTCATGAGAATTGAGTATTATATTTAATTTTATAATATATATGTTTGTTTATACTGTATAGTATCATTCAACAGCGGTCTTCCCGCTATACGCCCGATATCCCACTTTTGGGGTCGGCCGCTATGTGCCGCTATCCGGGATTGGCTAGTATAGTAACTTAGAACATCTCAAAATTGATATGCATGGAATGATTTGTGTTCCCCATTGATAAAACTAGATTTTGGTTTTCAATATCAACTTTCATTCTTTCTCTAATTTACATTACATTTACTATTTCCATATAACTAACTCACTTCAATCCTAGACAAGTCATAGATTTTAAATAGTGTATCAGCACTTGGGTCTTTCTATTCAGAAAATTCCAAGTCTCGCATTGAAAAGAGATAAAACTTTAAAACAAGTTTATAAAGAGTGACATCTTTTGACCTTGCAGTCGGTTTTGTAAGGATGAATTAAACTCAATATAAAAACCTAATACATATTTGACTCTTGATCGACAATACCTAACTCTACTAAATATATACTACTTCTAGACCCGGTAACTCGTTGTAATTTAGTGAACGTATAAGAAAAACTAAACAACAAGCAGAAGAACCATCTAAAACAACATTTCTCTAGCTAACCACTGAGAATCAAAATTTCAAAGCATAAAATACACATCAAGTGTCTGACAACCCAGATAACATTTTGCATTGTAGATGCATAAATAAAAGAAGAATAAGCCATCAATTTTGTCTTTAAAGTATAACTCTTTCTTGAATTTAATTCCTAAAAATTTATAAATATAATAAGTATTCTCTAAAGTATATTACGTACTTGTAGGAGCAAGAAGAGCAGAAATTGATATTAACAGTGTTGCCAAACCCTACACCTCCAATATTAGTTGCGAGTTTCTGAGATCAAACAGAAACCGAATAATAATTAGACATGTTGTGATGATGAAAATATAACACTGATGAAGTAAATTGGTTGACGGAATAGAAAATTACCTCGGAGTCGGAGGGGAAGGGTGTGGTTATTACTGGTTGTGATTGTTGTTGTTGTTGTTGGTGGTGGTGGTGGTGGTGGTGGTGAGAGGATTTTGGCGGTGGAGGAGATGATGTGAAGAGAGAGAAGAGGTCGGAGCAGAGGAGGAAGAGAGGTAAACCTACCAAGAGAAGTTGTGCGCGATCCATGGCTGAGCTGAGCGAAGGTTTATAGTACTAACTTTTTGTGCTTGGGGTGTTCTATGTGAGGAATTTATAAGAAATGATACTAACCATCAAATTCGTCCCTGAATTTTCATGCGTCGGCCAACTCTGTCCCTCAATTATGCGAAATATCAACTTAGTCTTGAATTTGTCAGACGTCCATCAAAAAGGTCCCTCCGTCCAAGTGCTCCGTTAGCCATGTTGAGCTATCGCTCTGCATGTTGTGTTGTCTTGTACGCGTGGCAAGAAGGAAGCCACGTGTTCAGGGACTAATTTGATTGAATTGGAAAAAGTTGAGTTTTCACTTTTCAGTTTATTTTTTTTGCTTTTCCCATTTTGCCCCTGCATTACCCATACCTCCTTCTTCACATTTCAGAACATCAAAAACGTCCTTGACCCTTCTTTTTCCCGCTAAAACTTCCTCCATTTTCACCCTCCAAAATCATCATCATCTCCGGCGATTCTGACGTTTTTGAAGTTTGTGTGTTTGGCTGTGATTAAAGGTAACACCTTTCCTGTTGTTTATCAAGTTTTTATGTTCGTATTCACCCTGTTTTTGTCCGTTTTTGTGTGTTTTCGTTTTAAGTTTTGATCATGTTGTTTATTTTGTTTATGTGATCGTTGATGCTCGTCTTGTTCTTTGTTTGTGTTTGTTGCGTTTTTGAGACAGTTGTTTTCAAGGATCAATTTGATATCTGATTAAACAATTTAGGGACTTATTTGATGGTTTTTTATATAACGTAGTGATCTATTTGATAGATAGAGAAATAATTCAGGGACTAATTTGATGGCAATATTATTATAGTAAGATTACATTTCTCAATCATCTTCAACCTCTTTTCATTAGTTAAACCAACCTTTGGCAGAGGGCA
>Ga0315914_1008818_pt1 | contig 13258 bp, 9 predicted proteins | sample MpolenodulesMG_FD_203920 | JGI IMG/M metagenome (GOLD analysis project Ga0315914, IMG submission 203920) | Medicago polymorpha root nodule microbial communities from Los Angeles, California, United States - elongated nodules | ecosystem: Host-associated > Plants > Roots > Nodule | place: USA...
GTTTTGGAGTCTTTCTACCCTTTTTTGACCTTTCTAATTTCAGTTTTTTCTTTTTTTTTAATTGAAAAATCCAAAACGACGTCGTTTTTGTAAAGCTAAAAGCAAAAAAAAAAAAATAGAGAACCGATCAGACCAAAAACTCGGCCGAGTCACCGGTTTTGACCGGTTCCGGCCGAGTCAACTGCATGACCGATCCAAATGTTGGCTCGAACCGGCCTACCCACCGGTTCATGGTCCAACCGGCCGGTCCGAGCCGAGTTTTAAAACTATGTATAAATCAGTTAAGTTAGGATTACGAAGCTTACTTTAAAGCGAAAGGTTAACTAGTGCACCTGGGGCACTGGTTAAGGCCTTTAAATGATAACTTATCGTTGAAATATGTGTAATCAATGTATTGAAAATCGAAATATTTAACTTTTTTATAAAATAATTTCTTCTTTTAAAATTCTTAAAGAGCACCCGGGAAATACTTGTTAACGAAACCCTAATTTAAAAGATTATCTCTACAAGAAAATGTGGAAGAGCAACTTTTTTTTCTTATTTTCTTAACAAAAATGGAGACTTTAATTCTCCACTACTTAATTGTTACCGCATCCCCAATGTTCTGCATTTTTGGCGCGCACATGCGGAATCAGCGCCTTAACAACCGGTAGGACCCACACTGAATCCCTCAGTGGCACACTTCAGTAAATAAACACAAAACCAACGGACAAAAAGGTGAAAAACAATCACGCGCTGTTGTACTATAAGAAACCAACAACAACCCTCTCTTCTAACGGTCCAACCTAAACCCAAACGCCACAACAGACAGAATCTCCCTCTCTCTGCCGCTACAAAACTGTCGGCAGAGCTCTAAAACAGCAGTAGTGTACAATGCACCTCCAATTTAGCCTCTATCTGAGGCTTTTCTGCTTCGGCTTAGCCATGAAGCTCGCCATGCTTCCAGCTGCCACCGCGGTTGGGAAGCTTCAGCATCATACTCTCGACTTACATTGGTATCCCGGTACCGCCACCTGGTATGGTGACCCCGAAGGAGACGGCAGTACCGGTAACAAAATCTCTCTCTTATTTGTTATTCTTTTACAAACTTCTGTAGCACTGACACTTTTGATTAAAATCGTGTTTGGTATTAGACACAATTAAAATTACATTCAATTATGCCATTTTTCAAATCTTTAATAGAATCGACGTGTCCTTGTCCGTTGAATGTTGGTGATTAATTATGATGAGAATGTGTGAATTAGGTGGAGCTTGTGGGTATGGAACATTGGTGGACGTGAAGCCATTGAGGGCGAGGGTAGGGGCAGTGGGACCAGTGCTGTTTATGAAAGGGGAAGGATGTGGTGCGTGCTATAAAGTGAAGTGTTTAGACAATAGCATATGTTCAAGGAGAGCAGTTACTGTGATAATCACTGATGAGTGCCCAGGCTGCCCAACTGACACCACCCATTTTGACCTCAGCGGTGCTGCTTTTGGACATATGGCTATCTCCGGTGAGAAGGGTCAACTAAGAAACCGCGGTCAAATCCCTGTCATTTACCGAAGGTAAAATTACTTTTATGAATATTGGTTAATCTTTCTGGTCATAAAATTACTTTTATTCCCTGTAAAACGAGGATAGGGTAGTTCATCTGGTTGCTATAAACAATGTATAATATATTTGGTTAACATATGTTTACCCTATGTGATATTAGCGGGTTTTGGTCTATTTGTGTAAAAAAACATTGTTTAGATTTCAAAAATTTTGATTGTACATTTGTACAAAATCAATGATATAGCAAGAGATAAACCAAAATTGGCTGGGACAAACGTACCTTAAATTTTGAAATTTGATGACATGAATCTTCAAAACCAAAAAAATTTCAAGGTTAGAATCTAAACATATTTTTTTACAAAAGGTAAACAAAAAACCGCTAATATTACAAGATGATAAACATATATTAACCCGATATAGGAGTCAGAGTTTGAACTCGAAACAATTCACTTATTCAATTTAGCATTTTTTTTTTTTTACTGAAATTGATCATTTTATTTTTTATTTAGACAAATATTTTTGTAGCCAATGAATACTTTGGCACACTAATTTTGCTGAAGTATCAAGTGAAACATTGTGATTTTATCACAACCTAGCAAATTTGTTTTGTTACTTTTACTCTTTTTAATATGCGTTTGATTAAGGGTTATATAAATACACTGTACTGTAAAACATTTTTTTAATTAATGTATTTATTTGTTGGGCATAACATTTACTTTACATTGATATGCTGAAGGAAGAAGTATGAATGGTTAAATTTTTGGTGGGGTTGCATTCTGAACTTTACCTTTGTTGTATATTGACTCTTTGACGAGTTCTGTTCCTTTCTCCTTTTATATGGTGCAAACATTTGACTTTTTCACATCTTAATTTTTTGTTCTTTGGTTTATTTATTATATAATATTATAATAATAACGTAGCTCAGCATCCTTTTAAGGAAAAATGATTTATCTCCGTTTCCACTACTCTGTTTGTTTCTATAGATTAGGATAAATATTGCATAATGCATACTTTGTTGAATCATATGATATATTGATGTAATCCACCTTTTAGTTTTGTGGATAAATGAATTTTTGACCTATGTGAAATGCAGAACTCCGTGTAAATATCCAGGGAAAAAAATTGCATTTCATGTTAATGAAGGTTCCACACCATTTTGGTTATCACTTCTGGTTGAATTTGAAGATGCAGAGGGAGATATTGGCACTATGCATATACGAGAAGTACGTTTCTTCTTCTTTTTCCTTACTTTATTTTTATGGCGTTATTGCTTATCCCAAAGATATATCTAAATGAATAAAGAACAATTTGATAGAGGGAGATGGAGAAAGAGTATAACTGTATAATTAATATAACTGAAACAGAGAAATAAAAAAATGCACAAAAGAAGAACCTTGAACTTCTGATCTCTTAGAGAATCAGATGCAATTACAGCTAACAGTCTCTAATATTAAGAAAATTTAAGAAAGTGGTGGGATTTTTAATATATTTTTAACGGTTCTGTTATTTAAATTAATTTTATATCATATGTGACACCATGGAATATTTTTATTTTAATATCTCTTACTTTTTATCTTTTACAAGTTTATAAGTTATCGGTTATCCTCTAAGAAGACACCATGTATCTTTTACAAATTTATATCATATATATCAATTACTCCAAATAACATCATATTTATAAGTTATCAAAAATTTTATTTCAAAATATCATTTTATTTTTATTTTTATTGCCAATGTACGCTTTTTTCGGCTAATTGATTATGCACACTTATTTATTTAACGAATAAAGTGCAAAAGATAGTAGTAGTACTAATATATTGCATTTGCATCTTTGGAAAACTGCATCTTGAAAACTGTTGCAGATTTTGACTGGAAGTAGTTGTCTAAACGTGAAATAAAGCATTATGGTCATTCACGGTGCACATTGATTTTCCATGATAGTAAAAGGATACTACTCGCATAGTTCATACTCAGTTAAACAATTCCAAATTTTGGGGATGTGTCCTCTTAAATCACGTGCCTCTGTCTCACTCTTAGGCAATTGGGAGTGACCCTCTTCACACCATTTAAATAGAGTATAAGTGTGTGTTCTTCCACATATATTATATTGCCAACTTCCCCTTTTAATGTATTTACTATTGCTACTATTTTCTGCACTCAATGCATGTGATATGGGACCTACATCTTTAAATAACATTCCTCACTTCTTTCTCAATTCTCCCCCACTCTATGAAAGGACTTCAAGCTTAAGAACACTTGGCAATTATTTTGCCAAATCATCAAATAATTCATCAAATGGACATTTGATAAAATATGCAAGGTTCAGGGTTCGAACCCTGACCATCATAAAAAAAAATTATAAAACACGAACGCAAATAACCAATATCTTAAAAGATGCATTTAGCTCCTCTAAATCTAATGAGTATATAGTAAAGTTAGAAAATCAATGATGTATATTGTAACCATTCATAATTTATTATGCATGTAATATCAAGCATTAGTCTATTTACGAATGATTGGATATTACTCACAATATTCTTGATAAAAAATTATCACTCATTTCATTCTCTTTAGTGATTTGTTTACTCTGAAGAGACTATATTACAATTTGAACATTGAGACTAACTATGTTATGTTTTTTATTTTACTATTGTATCTTTATTGCAGAATGGTTCTAGTGAGTGGCTACAAATGAATCATCTGTGGGGTGCAAATTGGTGCATTATTGGGGGACCTTTAAGGGGACCATTCTCTGTTAAACTCAGCTCTTCCACCGGTAGAACCCTATCAGCTAGAGATGTTGTTCCTAGCAATTGGGTTCCAAAGGCCACTTACACTTCTCGCCTAAATTTTTACCACTAAAACACAACCTTTGCAATTGGTACAAAAAAAAACCAATCAAGTCCTATAGTGGCTTATTAATAACCACATTTTACCTAGTTAATTAATTAAAGTTTGGTTAGGTCCCATAACGCAAAAATAGTCCACATGGGTTCCCAACTCTATTTCCCTTAGTTTGCTATATATATACACTTTTAATTTTCTTTTTTCTTTTTACCCATCTAAGCCCACTTTTTCTCTTTGTAAGAAAAGTAGTCAAGCCATTGAATTGCACAAGGGCATTCAATGGTCCTTCTCTTTTCTTGTTTCCCTTTTTGTTTTTGTATACCTAATTTTATTATGGTGTGTTATTGTTGGTAGTATATGTCATGTAGCCCTCTCCAAAACTGGAGAGAGAGCGTGTAGGGTTGTATCCTTAATTTCTTGCAGAGCTGAACGTGTGTAGTGAGCCAGTTGGACTTTAATGAATACTGATTTTCCAGCCTTTGAATGTCTTTAAATTTTATTTTATTTGATGTTGCTGATCTTGTGACCTACCTCAAGTCATGTATCTTCATATGGTTCTATTTCTCTCTCTTTTTTCTTTTTTAAACAAAAGATAACTTTTATTAAAAAACCTGTTTGTATTGGCTTGGTGGTATTGCCTTGAAACCTGGGAGTGTGCTTCTCCTTAAGGTCTCATGTTCGATTATCCTTAGTATCAGTTTGAGTGGGTTAATTTATCTTATTCAATAAAACTTTTATTAAACTAAGAGCATAAGGGATACTCCACCCCAAAGTGCATACATCAATTTATCTAAAAGTTCAAACTAGCAAATAGATAGACATCTCAATGGACAATTACACCAATCAGAATGCAGTAAATTAAATTTCCTACCAGGTGTACCAACAAATCATCCCCAAGAAACATTTTTATTTGGGAGATAAACGAATTGCAATCCAAAACCCCTTCTTGAAAAACAACTTTATTCCGAGCCAACCAAAGATAATAAACGACGGCCACCCAAATAAGAAAATGTGTTATCTTCAAGTGCTTACCCAAAATCAAGTTTCCATGCATAACCAGATGTTAAACACCTTCATTATAATTTACACCTTGAATACCCATCCAATTATTAGGGTGGACAATACATTATAATATAAAAGACATGAGAAGAAAAAATATTACTAAACTCAATATTATTTGAGCAAAAAATACAAGACATATCATGAATGGTAGACATTACCCGTCTTATAAGTAAAGCCTCTTTAGTAGCTAGTCCCCCTTAAAGTAATCTCAAAGCCATAACGTCGACCTTAGAAGGAGCATCGAATTTTCTCACATTTTGCAAAGCCTTTATCAAAACCGAATCACTAGATTGAGCAAATATAAGTGAGACCAAGTGTTTATAACAAGAACTAACTAAGAACTCTTCAACAACCAAATTCACCCATCACTACCCAACACCCTCAAGAGTAGTTTCCAATTCATTGACAAGTTCTTCTTCACATGCAAACAACGGCCTCCTCCACCGCAACCTCCACACCCACTGACCACTAACCGAACTACCAATATATGTCACTCTCGCCTCTTTAACAACCATATCCATCAAGCCAAAACAAAACAGTTTGTCCATCTCACAATTTCCTTCTAACCATGTCATGAAGCCACCCATAAGTAGTGTCTGCATCACACAAGTTTTCACCAAGTCTCTCCAGCACAAAGAACACCTACTTCCCAACTTAACAAAAAAATTTGGGGCTAATATATGTTTACTCCCCCGTAATATTAGCGGTTTCTGGTTTACCTCCTATAGTAAAATTTGTTTAGATTCCAACCATGTAATTTAAAGATTATTTGATTTTGAACTTTCATGACATCAAATTACAAAATTTAAGGTACTTTCGCCCCTTGTAATTTGAAAGAATTTCGATTTACCCCTACCATATCATCGATTTTGTACAGTCAAAATTCATAAGGTCAAAAATCAAATAATCTTTAAATTACAGGGTTGGAATCTAAACAATTTTTTTTATAGGAGGTAAACCAGAAACTTTACATTGGGTAAACATATATTTTATGTAACTCATACCTCTAAATTTTGAAGGCACCAAGACCGTAAGCGCCGCAAAATCAACTTTGATAGTAGAGTTATTAAAGACCTCTAAATTTTTGACACCTAACCCACCTTGACACCTTTTCAAACACAACTGCTCTCATCTTATGCATACTATTTTCTACTTTTTTCGATACCACCCCCACAAAAAAGTTCCATTGTAATTGAATTAATCACACATCGTGGAGCTTTAAATAAAGTGAAGAATTAAATAGGTGCTAAAAAAAACCAAGTTAATCAAAGTCACTCTCCCTCCAATTGACAAGTGTCTACTATTCAATGGCGACACAACAGACTTTCAAGTAGGGATGATAAAAAAATTCGCACCCGTGGATATCCGCGGATAAAATCTGCCACAGGCACGGAGCAGATACCTTAATGGATATTCATGAATAAAATAAACGGATTTTTTAACTACCCGCTAATTAATGGATATGGATGTGGATTTAATGGTATCCACACCCGCGGATATCCATACCCGCTATTAAACCAAATAAATTACATAAATAGCCTCAATATCATTCAACTTCCTAAGAAAACACCCTAAGTATTGTGAGTGTTATCAGTTATTACGTTCCTTTAAAAGGAAGTGAAAATGGTTGGGATTGTTGAAGCAAAAACTTTGTTTATGTTGAATATGATGAGCTTTACTTATATTTTTGTTAAATCAAAGAACTTTATTTTTATTAAATGTAAGAGACTTTATGTATGTTTTTGTTGAGTCAATGATCTTTGTTGTTATTGTAATGTATGAATGTTATGTTTTTCTAAAAAGAAAAGAAAATGCATGTGAAGAACCTTTGTTTCTAAATTTTAGCTAAAAAAAATTAAGCAAATTTTTTATTTTATTTTTATAAATGTTATCCATGGTATCTGTATAAACCCGCGGATACCTAAAAATCCGCGGATTACCCGCTAAATGGATATCCGCATGAATATGGATAGGGTACGGATTTCATATTTATCTAACGGAGCGGACACGAATATCACACTATCCGCATCCATGGATATTCATTTACATCCCTACTTTCAAGTACCATCTCTTTGTGGATTGACACCCATAAATGATGGTTTGATTAAGGAAGGAATATGTTGATATGTTATGATAAGGGAGTGGAGTTAGTATTCTAGGAATGTTGAGTATGTATATGTGTTCTGCATGAAATCCTTGAATGCTTATGTTAAATTATAATTTATTTGTGGAATATTATCTAACCCCCAAATGGTTGTTCGGTTGTCCACCACGTCATTTGTTAAAATGGCGTAGGTGATTGGCAGGATTAGTTGCTTAGCTTTCTTGGTGAGTTGCTCGAGGATAGCGGAAGCTTCCTCCTTTATCTGCTTTGGATTTTTAGTTGTGTCGGGCTCTGACTAGGAGATCGAGTCTTGTTTTCTTTCTTTGTTGATTTATGTTGAGATTATTATCTGATTGTTGAGATTTTTCCGCTGTGATGTTTTTGAAACTGAATATTTGTATGTCTTGAAACGAATGACGACGTGACGTCTAAACCTTTTTGGATATTTATTATTTAAATCGCATGATTATTGGATTCGGGGTTTAGGGCGTTACAATTGAGGAAACAAGTGAATTTACGACTTAAATCAACCCAATAACTCCATTCTCCTCACACCTTAGTAAGGTAGACGCTGATATGGCTGCCAGTTTGCAGAACTACCGAGAGGGAGAGTGTGCCATGTAATTCTAAGATTCATAGATGAGAGAACCTTCAGGAACTCTACATTAATATTATGTTTCAAGTACCCCTAAGCGAGTAAGACCCCACACTCATAATCCTTACGAAGGTGGCGAATCCTATAGGATTGATAACCATATATCGTAGCACGCGTATAACCTTAGTGTGATCAGCATGTGCAACTCGATAGGCGAGGGATATACCAAAACTATGAGAGAGTAAGACCTTGCAAGTAAGTATCACCATGCGACCAGCAGGTGCAACTTGACAGTTGATTAGGTTATCATGTCCCAACGAACTCATCACTTAATTAGTCTACTTAGAATAACTGAATGTGACTTGATTATTAATTAATTTCGACAAATAAATAGAGGGGATTCAAAGAATCATAACCCCGCTAACATTCTGCAATCAAACAGGTAAACTTGCTCTGTTGCAAATAGATTAAATTGCAAACTCTAAACCCCTATCTTATTTATTTTATTTTGTTCTTAAATAAGTAATGTGAATTGTTTAGATGAAACGATAATCACAGTGGATACGATACTCTACTTATCACTTTATTACTTGGTACACTGATCTCTGACCATCAATTTTTTGGCACCATTGTCGGGGATCGTTGATATTTTATACTAAGAAATTTAAATTACTTATTTGTATTTGTCATTTATTTCTCTATTTTAAAATATAAAAAAAAATAAAAAATAAGTCCTAGTTGAGTCAATAATAGAAGTCTAGTTTAGTTATTATTAATTAGTTTATTTTTCTTAGTTGTTACTAAACGTAGAATTTTTCTTCTTAGCATAGTTTATTATTATTTTGCCGTGTTTGTTTTTATTTTTTCTTTTCAGTACTAACCGTTTTTCTTTTCTTTTCTCATTAGGAACTAACCGTTTCTTTTCTTTTTCTTTTCATTTTTTTAGAGTCGTAGTTTTTAGATAATAATTAATTAGTATGCATTTAGAGAGTCGTAGTAATAATAACCGTTGTTATAATAACTACAGTCAGTAGATCGAGTCGAGTTTAATAATAGGTCATTTAATTTTAGGAGTCATTTTATTTTGCATTCTGGATTAGGATTAGAATCCAGAAATAAGTAGCGCAACCAGACTACTGGGAAAGAAATTTCTACATAATTTACGCTCTAGCGCAAAACAAAGAAGTAGAAGATGCATGCGAAGAATTCATGAGATTTATGGAAGAAGAAAAGAGAGTCTTGAATGAAGATTTGGAAAGAATCCAAGGAGACGACCAAAAGAGGACTGAGGCATTCATCACTAATTTTGAAACACAGTCTAGCCAGATCTCTACTCAAATAGCCAACATAACCCAAATTGGATTGTTAGGTAATACACTTGATAACCCGAACAATAAAAGCCGCAGTGCTACAAAGTCAAGAAGTAGAACAATAGCGGCACATGCAAATCCCAAGAGCACAAAGGAAAAAATGGACCGACAACACGATAAATTCTTGAAGCTAATGGGAAAGCTTCAAATTATCTTCCTTTTATGGAGATGTTAGATCAAAGTCCTTTTTACATCAAGTTCATGACAAAATTTCTCTCTAAAAAATGAAAACCATCAAGGGAAGAGTCTTTTGCTCGAACCGAAAGTTGTAATGTCATATTTCACAGATAGTTACCCTCAAAGAAAAATTACCCAGGAAGTTTCAATTCTATCGGGAAGTTGTCCATAAAAGAAGCTCGCAGTGGTCTTGGTTAAGGCATTAACTCGATTCCGTCATTGCTGAGAAAGAAGATCGAAAGAATTCAGGTACAACCATCCAATGTTACTTTAACACTTGCAGATAGATCAATTAAAAATTCACATGGAGTGGTAGAGGACATAGTGCTAAAAGAAGAGAATATTTCATCAAACTTCGTGACATCAGAGACTCAAAATAAGATTCACTGGCAGCAAGAGTCTCAATGTTACTTGAGGAGGACGAACACATATTCCAGAAGTTTACAGATAGGAGCAGGGGAACACTTACTTCTCCATGCCAAATTCATGGAGTTCTTCCAAACAAGAGAAAGAGGAAGGATGATGTGTTCTTTCTTTCATACCAGCCACCCTAACATAATTGAGGCGTCAGGCTTGAGACGTAAAACACATACTGAATATGAGGCAACCTATTTCGTCAAGCTAGTGACCAAAAAGAAGCGCTGAATGGGAGGCAACCCATCATTTTATTTTCGGCATTTTTCATTTTCAATAAGCTAAACTAAGATTTTCTTTCTTAACGATCTCCTTTATTTTATTGTTGCTAATCCTCATTATTATTTTTAATTTTATTTCTTTGCATGACATATAGAACCTTTCCATTTATGCTCAATTTGTTTTAGTCTTAGAGAGTTATTTCAAAACATTTACAGCGAAGGCTAGTTTACCCTTACATTAAAGAGCACGATAACTTTTGGGGATTACTATTGAAGGTACTCATATTAGTCACCATCTCTTTTCTAAATAGCATAACCGGTGAGATTTTGAGCCAAATATTTCCATCCATTCTATTACTATAATTCTTTCTATCATGTGTGTTCCATATGCATATTATTTTTGCTTGACTTTGCGACTGTTCTTTACGGACGATCGGTCATGTTATACTACACACGAGGCAATTTTTTTTGGGTACCTTGAGCCTTTAAAGCCACCCTTTTATATTCTTATTATCCTTTGTGAAAACCCTTTGAGCCTCCAGCTAGGGCTGGACAACGGTCGGATTCGATCGGCGGCGGATCAAAAAATAGGACCAATCGGTTAATCGTGAGTGCAAAAATACAACCCAATCCCGTCCATTTATGTCATCGGTTTGTTCGGTTTCGGTTTCGGCGGATTGTCAGTTGTAGCGGGTGGATTCAAATGGTTAGTGAATCATTCAAAAGCTAGAACTTGAAAGGGAAAAATAATCCAAAACAAAACTGAGACACTATCAAACCCAGAAAAACTACAACAACAACATCAAACACTCCTTTTATTCTTGATTCTTACAACTATTGCTTTGTAATGTGTAAAGATGGGGAACCGCTTGTGAGAGAAGACGGGAGGTTGAAATAGACAAGGTGAAAAGAAGAAGAACAAGAGGAGATTGAGATTGAGAGATGCATTGGATTGTAGTTTTCAGAGAGGACCTCTGGTGAGAAGAAATGAAAGTAGAAGATTTTGTTAACTTATGAGTTTTAATAGTTAATAAATGAAAGGTCAAGTAAAGGTCTTCTGTCTTGGAAACACAAGTGCATGTTATTGTTAACTAGTAAAAATTAAAATACACAGAAAAAATGTAAAAGAATTGAGATGGGACATGTGAGTTTATCATCTCACGAAGAAAGAGAGTATGACAGCCTATGTGCTATATATATATATATATATATTTGATAGAGAAAGGCTAGCAACCCACCTTTTAACACATACTTTTCAACACACTCTCTTTGATTGGTTAAAATCCACATGGGACCCACCAAATTTATATGGAACCCACATGATTTGGTGGGACCCATGTGAATTTTAACCAACCAAAGAGAGTGTGTTAGAAAGTGTGTGTTAAAAGGTGTGTTGCTAGCATTCCTCTATTTGATAATATGATAATTATATATAGATTGATTGGTCGGTATTGAATTCCGTTGGGCCTACAAACAAGAACCAAACCGATCCACTCTTGTCCATCTCAATCCAATACTTTAACCCATATGACCCGCCCAATCTGTTTCACCCGCCCAATCTGTTTCACCCGTCCGTTTTGGTTTAGACTGAGCCGGATTGCTCAGTTTGGATCGGTTACGGTTAATTTGTCCAGCCCTACCTCCAGCAATAATTTCTTTTGTGGTTACTAAGTGACAAATCATGTCACAGTTCTAAACCTTAATTGTCATCTATTTGATTTCTCTTGGAGTTAGATAGAATTTTTTATAACTTGGAATGGTTTGAATCTAAGTTTGGGGGTTGCTCTTTGGAATTAGCAACATTTTAAGTTTGGGGTGGGGTACTAGCAGAACTTATTTATCAAAAAGAAAAAAAATGAAAAAAATGTAGATTGCCATGGGTCTACGCATACAAAAAATAGAAAAAAAAATCAAGAGCCAAAAAATAAAAAAAATTGGTATCTTAAAAAAAATATGTTTATTTATGTTGAAAAGATAAATAGTTATACTTAGTACCCATATTGTTTGAATAGAGGAAGAAATGTTGGCAGCACTTCAATGTTTAGTAGGAATCCTTAGGTTGATAATCTAACTCTGAGTTTCTTTGTTATTCTACTTCCTAAATATATCCACCGTTAACTTAAGCCACATTACAACCCTTAAAGTCCTCAAAGTGTGTATATAATTTGATTTCGACCGTCTAATTAGAATTGTTTCATATTTATAACAAGGTACATCAATGTGACGACTGGAGTTGGCAAATGTCGTGACCAGCCCTACTGGCTTAGTGTATCATAGAAAAGAGTGTGGTTGAGTATATGAGCTATCTTCTTCAAGTCTGTCTCACATGAGTGTGATGAGTAAAACCACAAGTGCACGGTTCTACCGAAGTAGTAAAAATAGAGTATCGTTCCGACAGGGAGTTATGAATTTAATTAACTTTTAACAATGATTAGAATGAAAGTTTTAAAGGTTAAAAGGTTTGGTTTTTGTTTTGAAAGGAAATAACAATAATAATAAAAAGGTGCCTCGGGATTATTGGTTCATCATAATAACAAATCCTTCACAAACAAACCCTAAACCATAACTTTATATTCGACCTACTTTCTAAGGACAAGTTTCTCTTTAGCGTATCAAAGCCTCTTTCGAGGTGCAGTGAGTGTGTTCCTCTAGCAACCACGCCTATTCTCATGGTTGATTGCTAGACTATTCTCATGTTTCACAACCCTTGTCTAAATTCACTTGTTCCAATATCAAAACTCTACTTTCGCATTATGAATTGATATTTGAGATGATGAATTAACAAATACTAACCCTCCGCTTTCGCATTATGAGTTTGACATTTGTTAATTCATTATAAAAACGGTGAATTAGATTAGAAAGTAGATTTATATAAAATTAGGGTTTATGGCTTGGTTTGATTAGGATTACGTCATTAGACTTATCCAACAATCC
>Ga0315914_1008819_pt1 | contig 13250 bp, 3 predicted proteins | sample MpolenodulesMG_FD_203920 | JGI IMG/M metagenome (GOLD analysis project Ga0315914, IMG submission 203920) | Medicago polymorpha root nodule microbial communities from Los Angeles, California, United States - elongated nodules | ecosystem: Host-associated > Plants > Roots > Nodule | place: USA...
TATATATATATATATATATATATATATGATTTAGTGATTTCTTTGATAATGATAATTGCTTGCTTATAACTTTGAAATGATGAATTGTACTTGTTGAGTTAAGTATGCTAAATGAAGAATAAGATGGGTAATCCTTTCATTGATTGATGTTGATAATGATAAGCCTATGTCGATGACTTGATTTGGGATTGAATGTGTTTGCTATGCTATGTTAGAATTTTCATAGCATGATGTGTATGGAATATGGGATAATATTCATGTAATGTTAGTATTCTAGGAGGGATGGTTATGTATATGTATCATGCGTAGAATCCTTGAATGGTTATGTTTCGTTTATGTTGATTATGATTGATGTGAAGCTAACCCCTAGTGGTCTGTGGTGGACCGCCTACCTATTTGTATGAATGGGTAGACGGCGTGCAGGATTAGTTTGTTTGCTTGCTTGCTGAGTTACTTGAGGATAGCGGGAGCTTCCTCTATTTATCAGTTAGAGTCTTAGATTAAGCTCTGATTAGGTGTCAGTCTTGTTGGAACAAAATGTGTTTAACATTACCCTTTGAGTTTTGATGATAACAAGGTATTAAAAATTGTCAATTGGATATGCTAATATTTGTTCAAGTGTGCAAGACCATAGACAAAAATTTAGTGTCTCTTTTTAAAGCATAGGTTCTGGAAGAACAAATGAGAGCAATGGAATCAACAAGTAGGAAGCTTGAAGCATCTGAAGAAAAGAGGTTCTGAAGACAAAGTACTCCTGAAGTGCTGACGTCATCAGAAACACCTCATCAAAAGCAAGATCACCAAAAGCAGTTTTCATCAGAAGATCTGAAGATCATCAGAAGCTGAGAGAATTGAAGCTTCAAAGGCTGTTCAAATGATTTAATCACTCCTAGCATTGCAGAAGACTGGAAGAATGAAGCAACGACTAATTCAAATGGATTTGAAGGCATTGGATTCTTTTTCGTTGGAGAGGGTTGAAAAAAGACAATTGTACGAAGTGTACAACCACTATCTCCACTACTCTGATTTGTGTCTGCAATAGGACAAGAACAACAGCTACGCCTGCACCAGTGTTCCTCTAGACTTTGAATGGATTTGAAATTGATCCTTCTAAGGACAATAACCAAATCAGGCAAAAGATCATTGGTGATTTGATCAAGCTTCAAACGACTCTTTTTGATGTGCTGGCAATTCACGTCTCTTTTACACCTCTATATAAAGGAGTGAAGACTTAGAGAATGGCAGGACTCGTATACAACAATTTACAAGTGCCAAAACTCTGCTGAAATTGTTCTGCATCAAAAGTTCACTTAGAATTTCTTATCAAAGTTCATATCTTAGAAATTCTAGAGTCTTAAGAGTCTGTATCTGATTAGCATTGTGAACACCACTGATTGTATATCAAGTGTTTAACCTCAAACAAACTTCTTTGTAATTTTGTTTGAATAGAAGTCTCTTGCTCTTGTGCTTGAGCATAGGAAGTCTCTTGATTTAGTTCAAGAGCATAGGAAATTTCTTGCAGTTGTGCTTGAGTAATTTGAAGTCTCTTGCTAGTTGTAGTAGTGAGCAGTTGTAATCAGATATTACATTTTTAGTGAACTCTCCTTGGAAGTGCAAAGGGGACATGACTACTTCCGGTTTGTGGAAGGAACCTGTATAATTGTTTTGTGTCTTTCTTCTCTCTCTCTTTTTATCCGCTACATTTAGATTCTGATTATCACTTCAGAAGCTGAACTCTATCTGCTTCTGATCAATGACTTCAGTAGGAGAAAACGAAGAAAAAGCTAACACAATTCAACCCCCCCTGTGTTTTTCTCACCTTCAAGTCTTTATGATATTCTGGATTTATTTATGTTGTGGAGATTTTATTTATGGATGTATGTTGACCTTATGACATGTATACTTTGGTGATGTATAATTTATATCCGCTGCGTAGTTGTTTGAATTTTTATGCATGTTATATTATGGTGAACTTTTGGAGACGTTGCGTCTATTTCTTGAATAAATGCTTTATTCGCGTGTTTTATCGCTTTAATAGAAGTAGAGCGTTACACACACCCCCCATTCGGTCCAATGCTCACTGAACTATTCTCACCACCGTGAACCACCGCATTAAAGAAAACACCGACAATCACTTTTTGATCTGGTACGATCAATTGTTTTATTCATTTTTGAGATATTTTTAGATTGTCGTCGCTAAATTATTTTTGTATTTAAAAGACAATTTGGTGAATCATTACTTGAATTAATTTTTGTTTTAATTTCTCTTTGAATGAATCTAGATATTTTAAGTTTTATTTTATGATGATTCAATGTGTCTTTTAAGTTCAATTATTATAAAGTCAATTAAGTTATGACTTGTGATGATTTATAATTGGGTAAAAGTTTGAAAACTATAAGTTTTTCGTCCCGCCAATTAAGGAAATGTTTGAGACATAAATTGTTAAGTTTCCTTAGGGATATTGAGTTTGGGGGAGAGATATGGTAATAGAACATAATTGAATGCAGAAGAATTGGTTCTAAACAATCACCTCATGAGGACATTATTGTTCTTCCTCTCAATCAAGTTAAGAATTTAATTCATATAGATCAAACTCAACACCCTCAAGAATTAGGACAACATGTATCATAAAGAATTGACTGAAAAGAGAAATTCTATTTAGTGTAATTGAAAGTCTTTATTAGGACAGTCATGATACTAGTTTACCTATTATAATTTTGGAGTTGCATAAGATGGATGTAAATACAATGTTCATTAATGGCAACATTAATGATATACAATATGGTGCAACCGAAGAAAGTCTTTTGTGTCAATAGATACAAAGTAGATGGTTTGCAAAATCATGAATCCACTTATGAGTTAAGAAATTTGTCTCCTTACTGTTACCACAAATTCTCATGAAGTAATTGTCTCATTTGGTTGTGAGATAATGTTATGAAGCGTTGTGAATTTGGAAAGCTCGGTGGGAGTGAATTTATATTCCTAATTTAACATGTCAATTTTATTTTATTTAGTCAACTATGATATATGTTAGTTATGTGAGATCAAGAAAATCTCTAACAAAAGTTTAAAGATGAAAGATCTTGGGGACATCATTTTTGTATTATGAATTTTAATACTTAGAGATTCTTCTCAAGGTATCATTCAAATATCACAAGAGTTATATCAATAATGTTGAAAATAAATTGACATAAACGATAATAAATTATGGGTGATATCAATCACCAAGAGAGATTATTTAGTCTCAAATATTGTTCATTGAAAATTTATGAATTCAAAAAATTAACTATTTTCATACGCTTTGCCGATAAGAATTTTTATGTATGATCTTATTTATATCCAATTGAAAATAACATATATAACCAGATTGTTTGACAGATACTTGAGCAACTCAAAACTTAAATGTTTAAAAGGCAATCATAATGATTTTTTTAAAGAGAACAAGAGGGTTTATGTTCATATCAGAGATCTGATAATTTAGAGATCATTTATGTGTCAGACTCTGACTTTTGGATGTAAGTAGATAATACACATCCTAACTCAGAAAATGGTTGTAAGTATTTATGTCACTTGGTTGCATATTGTTAAAGGTATTGAAAGACCACTAAAATTATATAGAGAGATAATTCAGTCGCATAGTTATTCAACAACAAATTTTATAAAGTTCATTACCTTATACATTATTGTGGTTGAATGATAGAACATGTAGAAACAAATTTTATATTAGCTAACCCACTAATCAAAGACTTAGCTCCTAAGGTCTTTCATATATAGTTGTTGTCATTAAGGTTGTCTTGGATTAGTGATAATATTTTTTTATTTTATGTTATATACTTCTGTTGTTGTATTGATACATCTTTATGTTTGTATTTTCTACATAAATAAAAAGTTTATTAGGTTATTATTGTTATAACCATTTTTGTATCGTTTGTGCAAATATTTCATGAAATTTTTATGAAATAGACATGAAATTTGTTAGATGGACCAAATGAAAATAGACATGATTTAGAGATCACATTACATGAAATTTTCATGTCACTCATCCATATCGATCTACGTCATCAAGTGCATTGATATTGTTGTCGCCGGGGTTCCGTCATGTTATACGTCAATGACGATAGTCGCGGTGGTCCCGTTATTAATGTATGAGGTGGACCGAATTGTAAATTTGAAATCTAAAGATAAATATCATTCAGACGCGCTCCTAAAGAATTCTGGAATAACTATTAAGATATGTAGCCCAAGTGGGAGATTGTTGGATTATTTTAATATTTAATTATATTCCAATGTCATTATGTGAACAAATATCTTTATAATATATTATATTAGCTATTTATCAATTTGGAGTCTTAATTGATTAGTGATCAAATTAAGTAAGAAGGTTAATTAGACTTTTATTTGGATAATTAATTAATTAATATGGACACAATATGAGTGGATGTTTGAATGGCCCAATAACGAAATAATGAAAAATCCTAATTGACCATCACACAATAAAAGGTTATGGTCCTCTATATACCGTCATGACAATACACTCTCTTATCTCTATCTGAAGAGAACTTGAGTAGGTCAGATTGTTCGTCAAGGGCCTATTGTCTGCTTACTTGAAGTTTGACCCGACCTTGCCTGTTTAATAAATAGGTTAGACTCATGCTTTTTAAAAAGTCCATTAATTTAAATAAGTCATGCTAAAGATTATAGAAAAGTCTACCTGACCTATTAAACCGGCCCATATATCTTTAATTACATATAATCCATTATATTAATACGTTTTTGGTTCCCTCAAATTCGCAATGCCACAGTTTATTTGATTGTTGTAATTTTATTTTATTTTTTTGCATTTGGGATTTCCATTGAGTTACAAAAATCTTGTTATTACTCTCTTATTTCAATTCCAACGAGTACACATACTTATAGTATTACCCTCCCAATCTCTCATTGTTGTCATTCTCATCTCATTTCAGATTACAAAGCAAGGAACTCCATTAGCAAAAAACAAAAAGACAAAAATAAAAGGCAATAAAACAAATTTGTGCAATATATGCTTACTAGCCTCTACAAAATAGAAGTACAAGCTCTACGAAATTTTAATGGCTTATTAGCCTTTTTATAAATAGGTCAAATATTCTATTTAAAATCCTTAGCACAACTTAGACTTTTGGACAGTCTAATAGACCAAGTCAGACTTTTAAAAAGGTTAAGTCATGCTTAAAATAAAGCCTTTGACAGGTTAATAGGTCAAACTTAGAATTTAGTTTTTAAAACAAGGTTTGACCTATTTAAGCAAATTCTAGCCCGACCTCGACCGATTCCCTTCCCTATATGAAGGGTAAAAAAAAAAGTAAGACAATGTTATGATAGTTTAGATGAAATATATTTAAGATATCAATTAGTATTGTCTCTCGATGACTAGACAAAATTTGGGTCATTGATAAAAAAATTATACATTTTCTATTTTTTTTTTTTTTTGGTGATCGGGGTTTGAACCCCGGACCTTGCATATATTATGCATTGTCCATACCAACTGAACTAAGTTCGCGAGGACATACATTTCCTATTTCGATCATAATATTATATTTTTGTAAATTATAATTTTTATATTTATAATTATATATTAACAAAGACAAATCAACGTATATTTTTTGTACATATTATACATGCATTTAAGTTTTCTCAAAAAAAAAAAGTTTTATTATAAAATATATTGTTAATATATATAGGCCGTATCGTATCTTAAATTTTAAAAATTTTGCATGGTAAACATACCTTGATATTTGTTAGTAGAGTTCCTTTTAGCAAGAGTTGCCAGAAATTTCCATTTCCTTTTGATACTTGTACTACTAGCTAACTTACTTGAAGCCTGAAGCTATTTACTTGTCCGTATCACCGTATGAACCCCATATATATAGTGATGTATGATCACAGTTTCTGACAACCACACTTAAGTTGACCTCATTGTAAATTTCTTCTAAAGTTTACCTGTGGCTCATATGATTTTCAGCTGATAAATATGCTGCCACTAATTTTGCCTTTACAGTTCAATCATGGCATTTCCTCTCTACAATAAATGCACACTTAAAACGAGTACTCGGATCTTGCAGGAATAGTATTGTACACTCACACAGTGCATTGGATTTAGTTTTGGGTTTACTCTCCATGTTAAAATAAAGGGCCTTCTAAACCAATGTCATCAGGGGCCATGATCAAGAAATTTAAAATAAAATTTTTGTCTTAAAAATATAATATGTTACTTTTGATAAAGTAATGATTATATAATATTTTAATAAAATTTACTTGTTTTAAATGTTTAATCATTGCTTTTTGAGCACTTGTTAGCGTTATTTTAAAATAAATTATGGATCGTGTTTACGAGTGTTCAGGACAAAAAAACTATTTCATAAAAAGTTAAATACTTCTATTTTTGATGTATTGATTACATAATTTTCCAAAAAAAAAATTACCTTCTAAATTTTTTAAAGAAAATCACAAAGACCTTGGTCAACATTTTCTTTGAATCCATCAAATTAGTTGTGGCAAGCTTTGTTAGTTCTTGGTATTTCATGTGGATAGATTTGTTGGTATTTACATAAGGATTCATAGTATTTTTAAACTTCCATGTAGTATGAAAAAAAAATAGTGTTTTAAGTCTCAGATTATCTATATAAAAGCAAAATAAGGATTAAAATTAATCAAAATTTATATAAGACTATGTTGAAAATGAGGAGAAAAGTTTAATAAGAATATGCTTGATACTGCTGCCCGTTCACACACACTAAGAATAAAAAGTTTCTAAACATGAAAATTTTCTAAATTACAAAATTTTGGTTTCTATTAAAATACCAACCACGCCCTCATCCCAAAAACAAAACATCAATCACACCCTGCAAAATGTCATATCAACAACAACACAAATAACAATTTCTTTTTGGTTACAAGGCAAAAAAACAAAAGGAAACAGCAACATAAGAGGAAAAAAAAGACAAGAATAAAACAGAAGGAACTACTCTCTAGAGTAAAGGGTTCCAAATGCGTTCATCCTAAGAAGATGCAATAGATCATCCAGAGGAGAGGTATGGTGTATCAGCTCAGTATCTGAATTAGCTCCCAATTTAGCAAAGAAGTCTGCATAGTGATTTCCCTCTCTAAGAGTATATGACAAACAATGACATTATTTTGTCCAATTAAGTCTTTAATATCTTGAATCAAGACATCATAAACACGGTATCTCATTGGTGGCCCCTTGGGGAGGTCGATACAATGCAAGGAGTCGTTACAGCAAACAAGCTCAATTACATTCAAGCTTTTTGCCAAAATAAGCCCTTGGTAGATAGCGTAAAACTCAGCATACATGATATCAGAAGAAACATTGATGCAGCCAGAAAAACCAAATAAATAGTATCCTGCACTATTTCGGATAATTCCACCAAAACCAGATCACGCGGGTGTGCCCATGCAACTACCATCGACATTAAGAATGACACAAGAATAATTATCATTATTCCATCCAATGAATTTAACCTGGTCAATTTGAGAATTAGTTTTGAAACAAAGGTTGAAAGAATCTACCATATTGTGAATGTTGTAGGAGAGGCGACTGAGAGTCCAGATCTCGTTGTTGAGACACATGAGATTTCGATGACGCCAAGCCCACGAAATAGTTGTCGCAAAAATGAAAGATAGATGACCTAATGAACCCTCCTTTAACCAGTGGATCACCTCAATATCTAAAAAGAAATTCTCATCATGAAAACTCACATTGTGCCAAATAGATTTAGAGAAATTGCACTCACAGACACAATGAAGAAAAGTCTCATCTTCAAGACCACAACGAGAACAAAGAGCCTAAGAGGCCATATTCCTGTTGTTGAGCAAAAAGAGAGTGGGAACAAAATTATGGCATGCCAACCAAAAAAGGAATTTAAGCTTTTCCGGTAGTTTTAATTTCCAAATCCAAGACCAAGTGGCAGAGTGTTGAACATTTATAACCGTGCTAGTATGGGAAAGCAGCCAGGCATAGCCACTTTTAGTAGTGTAGACTCCATTTTTATTTAATGCCCAAATGAAAGCATCTTCTAAGGAGGGATTGGACCTGATGTTCATATTGTTTATAAAATTTGAAGCCTGTGGGGGAAGATGAGAGTACAAAACCTGAAAATGTGGACCACTTGAAGAGAGAACATCATTAACACTCAAGTGCAAATCGTGGATATCAATATATGGAACCATCAAGCCTATGTATCCCAATGAGCTCCAAGGACAAAACCAAAAAGAAGAACTACCTGAACCCGCACGCCAAGAGTAACCTTCTTTAAGAGTATATTTAGCATGAATAATGGAAGACCAAGTGGATGAGGCTTTTGGGTGTGCAGTAGCATTGAGAATTTTGGGACCCGAAATGTACTTGTTGGATAGAAGATCCACCCAAAGTTTTGGAGAAGATTGAATTAAGTCCCAAACAAGCTTACTGAGGAAGCAAATATTTGCTTCCCTTGCAGTTCGGATCCCTAGGCCGTCATGGTGCTTTGGTTGAGCAACTTTGTTCCAACCAACTAGGTGAATACCTTTATTATTATTATCTCTCCATATGAAATTACTGGTGGTTTGATCAATGTTATCACAAATGTTTTGAGGAAGCCAGACAATCTGCATATAGTTGGATGAGATGGATGAAAGAACTGATGAAGCGTAACTTTTTCAATTATGCGTAACTTTCACCGTTATTATTATTAACGAAAAGACGAACATTCACGTGTTTGTTTTTCTGCTCTTTTCATTGCGCTAAAGTTTAAAAATTATGAACGATGTTTTTATATAAAATTTTGATTTTGATTTAAAGTATAAATGTAAATTATTGTTGCTTTCAAATTATAACAAACCAAGCTAATGTTGTTTATCTATTTCAATGACACCAATAATATAACAAAAAATATATAATCTAAATTTTTATCTTTTTAATGACACCAACAATAATAAATATTATAGAAAAAGTTGTTTTGGAGTGTAATTGGGATAATGAAAAAGTCAGTCCAAAATCTTATATATATCTAATCTAGTTTGTCACATTTTTTAAAGTATAAAGGAAAAATAACTTGACATATATTTGTATTGTGTTTGTTACATATTTTTCTTTTATATTTTAAATTCACTCCCATCGATTATCTTTTTCAAAGAATAAAAGATATGGAAAAAAATTGATATATCTTGGACAGTAAAGATTGAATTTGTTATATTTTTTTAATATTTGAATTTACCTTTATCTATTTGTTATATGTGTTATTTGTATTAAAACATGAGGATAATTTGGGAAAGAGAAAATGTCATCCCAAAAGTGTCAAAATAGATCATTTTCTTTATATATAGTATAGACTAAAGAAGATTATGTCATACATTTAAAAATGTAACAAATCTATGCTCCTTTTCATTACACTAGCCTCCATTTCGTAAGATAAAACTATAAGTTAATTGGTTGAAAAATTAGTTGATAGCTGAAAAGTTAATACTACATAAAACTCACGATTAAAATGTCACTAAGCAATGTTTTCATTTGTGTGATTGTGTACGAATAAATTGTTAATGATTTTGCAACAAAAAATACAAGCGGGTGATATTAAAAAATTAATAGGCTGAGGTTGAAACTAATATGTGATACTACTGGGGTAAGGTTTGTTTTCAGGGTGAAATAGACCTTGATGGTCAACCTTGCACCCAGACAGACCGTGCTTCGTTGCAATGTGTTGCCTTCCCTATTGATCGGTCATATAATCCCCGAGTTTCCAAAGTAGTCTCGTTTTATGAAAGGCAAACGGTGCAAACACATTTTGCATAGAATGAACATGAGGATAGAGTTTGTGAAATGGTGTGAGAAATGAGAAGGTTTTGGAGGCTATTTATAGGAAAACAATAAGCATAGGTTATATCTACACTTAATGCTTAGTCAAAAGCGTGTTTCAAAGGAGTTTTACTAGCCATTAATGCTGGTAAAAATCTTTGAAAACGTGTTTCTTGTGGTGCAGACCACCGACCAAGCTATGCTGGTGCAGTTTGGATTACATAATCCGGACAACTCTCCTGGTTTTCAGATTATGTAATCCGAATTTTTACGATACTAGACCAAGTTGAAGGATGTTGCGCACCTTCTCTGGGGTGAGGGACATTCTAGATTATGTAATCTGGAACATGTTTTTTTTCATGTGGTCCACATTGCACCGACAATTTCTGTGGTACAGGATGCCCAGGGACTTCTATAAATAAGTGTCCCTGTTTTCGTAACCAGTAACCACAAACCAAGGAAAAAAACTATGGAAAACTCTGCATTTAATTAGAACACCAAGCTAGCTGTTGTTTACTACAACGGGGGAAAACCATCTCATCTGTTCAGGATTCGCACTGATGTCACCCTCTCTGGGTTGAAGAGTTAGCTGAATGAAACCAACCTTGAACTCAACCGCAGAGACACACAGAGGGTGGATGGTGTTGAGTATCGACGTTCGTCGATCGACTCATTCGGGAGTCTGTGGTTCATCCGAATGAAGTTCATGAACGACGACGATGTGAGAACCATGTTCTCCATTTTTTTGTCAGTACAGTACTAGGGGGCCGATCGAGTTGGACGCTTCGTTGGTCAGATTTGTTGAATAAATTCGAAAAAGTTTGTTCCGGCCCAGGAACTATGAAGAGACTAGGGCACTCATGGACGCACCAGACGAAGGAATTAGTTTAGATGATCTGTGATCTACTATGTTTTATTTTATTACGTGCATTATGTTGTTTTTATTACGTGTTTTATGTTGTTTTTTGTTACGTGTTTTATGTAGTTGAACTAAGTTGTTATATGTTGTTAAACTAAGATGTTATGTTATGTTTTAAATAATATATGTATCATCTAAATTTTCATTATGTGTTGCTTTACGTCAAATACGTGCATTTAAACGCTAGAATAACCAAAAATATGCATTCCGGATTATGTAATCCGAATTTACATAGGGTGTAAGTGCAGTTCGGATTGCATAATTCGAAATCCTTCAGCATAGGATTATTTTGTATGGACCACATTGCACCAAAATTTTATGTGGTCCACAACATCCAAGGACCTCTATAAATAAGTGCTCTTCGATTTTCAGCTTCATTTCCAGCAAAGGTCCACAAACACACCAAAGAAACCATGCAAATTTTTGTCAATAAGTTGAAGATCTTTCTCACGTGGTCGCAAATAGATAGCTCTCTATTTGACCGCGTGATGAAGATCTTCAGCATGCTGTCAAAAATACAAACAAACACACCAAAGAAACCATGAATTTTTTTTTTCCATTGTGATGAGGATCTTTCTCTTGTTGTGTTAAATATATAGATCTCTATATCACAACATGATGAAGATCCTCAGCATGCTGTCAAAAATATATAGATACAAAGAGGTTGCTCTATATTTGAATACCAAGAGGTTTTTATGCTGTCAAAACAATCATCTTGAAACACCTTGTTGTAGATCTGAATCCGAAAAGGTTTTTATGAACTCGATCCAGTTGACATGCCGATAGAAATATATCAGTTGGCAAGCCAACTGGATCGAGTTCAAAAGCACCTCTTTGAACACCATCCTAAAATATTTTGTTGTTTATGTTGTTTTAATCATCTTACTTATTTTTTTTATGTATTTATTAATTATTTTCTATGTCACATACCATGAAAACTCTCTAAAAAAACTCTCATAATAGGCATTCTGGTGCAGTTTGGATTATATAATCCGAAATGTTTTTGTCATTTCCGGATTATATAATCAGAACTACCTCAGTTATTTTTGGACGGTGCGTTTTACCAAAGGTTTGGCCGGTTAGTGGAGTTTTAATGCGTTTTTTGGACGGTTTTGAATGACAAGCACGTTTTCCTTGACTTCAAAATGACTTATGACTTGTTTTAGGCTATAAATAGGCTTGCATGTTCAACAAATTCCTTCATTCTTCACTTCACCTCTTTTCTTTCATTTTTTTCAAAAAAAAATTAGTTTTGTAGGAGTGTTTGTGGTGTCGTGGTCATTGTTGACCGTTCATATAACCCCTACAATTGCTTTGCAGCGTATGCGGGGGTTATATAATGCTCAACAGAGACCTTTGACATTAAAGAAAACACCAAAAATCTAATATCGAAGTTTTCCGGATTACGTTTTCCAGAAATCTCTAACAATCTGGTTCGAATTACATAATCCGGACAGGAGTATTTTTGGTTTTTTTGCATGGCGCGTGAGAAACAGACAGGGTGGGAAAAGTAATAGTCTTATTTTATTTTACTTGAACTACCTTTCTGGCCTGGCTTCGTGGGTTCTCTTTACGCCCCTTTTCCTTGCAGGTGTTCCTTTGGTGTGTGGCGTTTGTCGTTGTTCCTTTTTTTTTTTTTGTTTCGGTGGTGCCTTGGGGTTGGTTCTCTTACCCAGGTTGTGGGGCTAGAGTTTCCTCCTAGGGGTGTTTGTTAGGGGCATCTTTGAATGTTCATTCTGGTGTATCTTGTAGTTGTACTATTTTATCCTTTATATATATATATTTTGCCATTCAAAAAAAAAAACTCATCACATCTACAAAAGATAATGCCACCAATACAAGTAGAGAGTGATTTAAAGATATTGATGGGGACCGTAACACTAAATATTATCATTCAAAAACCATTGTTAGAAGGAGGAGGAATAAAATATTAACTATTCGCGATAACGATGGAGTTTGGATTGATGATCCTGCTAATCTGAAAGCATTAGTGAGGAATTTTTATGAGAATTTATTCAAAGAAGATATAATTATTCGTGATTCAATAGTGTCTTGGAATACGTATCCTAACACCGTTGAGAGTCATCATGACCATTTGAGTGCTAATATTAATTTTATGGAGTGCAAAAGAGCTTTATTTGATATGGGTCCGCTCAAAGCACCTGAAGAAGATGGATACCCTGCTCTGTTTTTTCAAAAATGTTGGGATACCATTGCAGGCTCACTTTTCAATTTTGTTAGTCAGGTTTGGATAAATCCTTCTCTCATCTCTTCTATTAATAATACACTGATTATTATGATACCTAAAGTTGATAAGCCTGATTTTGTTTCTCAATTTAGACCTATTTCTTTGTGCCATGTTATTTATAAAATTATTTCTAAAGTTATTGTTAACACGATTAAGCCTTTGCTTGATAATATTATCTCACCTTTTCAATCTAGTTTTATTCCAGGTCGTAGCATCCATCATAATATTATTGTAGCTCAAGAGATGGTGCATT
>Ga0315914_1008821_pt1 | contig 13249 bp, 12 predicted proteins | sample MpolenodulesMG_FD_203920 | JGI IMG/M metagenome (GOLD analysis project Ga0315914, IMG submission 203920) | Medicago polymorpha root nodule microbial communities from Los Angeles, California, United States - elongated nodules | ecosystem: Host-associated > Plants > Roots > Nodule | place: USA...
TCGATAAACCCAAAGTCCCCTTTTCATTGAGTCTTGCTAAACCTAACTTGGAGGCACAATTCAATAAATTCGTCAATATACTTAAAAAGATTTGCATTAATATTCCCTTTGCGGAAGCTTTATCTCGAATGTCTCTATATGCTAAGTTTTTAAAGGAAATTTTTTTCAAAGAAAAAGACTATAGAGCATAATGAGACAATCACTTTAACTAGGGAAAGTAGTGCAATCATAAAGAAGCCCCCTCCTAAGCTTAGAGACCCAGGTAGTTTTGCCATCCCTTGTGTGATTGGGAGTGAGACCATTGATAAAGCATTGTGCGACCTAGGAGCTAGTGTTAGCTTGTTGCCTTTGTCCCTTTTCAAGAGGATTGGGATAGGAGAATTGAAACCTTCCGAGATGATCTTGAAGTTAGCTTACCGTTCTACAATCCAAATTGTTGGATTTGTCGAGGACATCCCCATTAAGACAGAAGGGATATACATCCCGGCTGATTTTGTTGTTGTGGACATTCCGGAAGACCAGGAAGTCCCTATAATTCTAGGGAGACCTTTCCTCGCTACTGCGGGGGCTATTGTCGATGTTAAGAATGGAAGGATTGTTTTCCAAGTGAGTGATGAGATGGTAGGATTTGAGTTGGAGAATGTTATGAAAGGTCCTGCTCTTTATTCTTTGTGCATGATTAAAGATCATGATGTGAAAGAACGCTTCCTAACGTCATCTACATAATATGATCTCTTTGATCCTTTCTAAGGACACTTTCTAACCGTCAAGCTAATGACTCTAAACTAGCGCTTCGTGGGAGGTAACCCACGCATTTAATCGCTTTTTGTTTGTTTTAAGTTGTTTTGTAGGAAATTTTCCGAGTAAGATTCAAGAAAACGGAGAAAAAAAAATTTTGAGCCTGAAGTGCCAGAAGCTTGGCACGGCCCGTGCCTGCAGTGGCACGGCCGTGCCACCCCATGCCTTGCACACCCCCAAAAAGACCAGAAGCTTGGCACGGCCCGTGCCTGTAGTGGCACGACCGTGCCCGACCCCTAACAACAATATACTTAATTTTTTTTCTTCTTCTTCCTTCATTCTTCAAAACAAACATCTCTCATCTCTCAAACCTCTCTCTAAAACCTCCATAACCACAAACCTTCAAACCTTTATATCTCACTCAAATCTCCACCAAACCACAAAATTTCTTCACCCAAACAATTCCAAACATCACCCCAAACATAATTCACCAATCAAAAACAACTTTCATCCACCCATACCAAAATTCACCCAAATTCCTATACCCCATTAACCTAATCCAAACACCACAAATTCCTCACCATCCTACACCATTAAACCTACAAACCTTACTTAAACATCAACCCCATAAATAAACCACCCATTTCCACCCAAAACCTTCACAAAACCTAACCTTCACCACAACCCCCACCAAGTCAACCAAAGTCAAACAAGGTCAAGGCAACCATGGCTCCAAAAAGAAGTGGAAAAGAAATAGGAAGCTCCTCCGGAGGACCCTCTTCAAAGAGGCAAGCACCGACAAAGAATCACGGAATACAATTCAAAGATAGCAAGCAAAGGGATAAGTATAAAACTCTTATCTCTAAACCTTTACATCCTTGTAGGTATCCTGATTCTTATTCTTTGAATGTGTTGGGAATTAGAGACAATGTGTTTAAGTTGCTAGGAAACCTAGGGTGGATTGAGATGTTGAGATATGTTTAATGTGTTTATCTTGGTTGTTGGATGTGTTTTATGTTGGCAGATTTTCATTATTTTGCTATTAAGTATGATGTTGAGTTTGACAATTTATTAATTATCTTGTTTTTACCACAAATTTATTCGTTACATATTCTTTTATTTTTTTTATGATAAAAGCAACATATACTTCAAAAACAAATGATAAAAGCAACATAGTTTTTTTTTTGTAACAATTAAGTTGTAAAAAAAAATACATCAAAAAAAGTTGTTTTTCTTCTCTAAAAAACAAAGTTTTTTTTTGGTCCGCCAACTCGTTTGTCCGCCACTAAATGGGGCGGGTGAGATTTTGGACTCAGCCCCCTAATTTGAGTCGGCTCGTCTCGTCTCGATTTAAGCGAGCTTAGATGGGGTGGGCCTAAACGGGGCGGGCCGGTCCGCTTTGCCATCCCTAGGCATAGTAATACTTGGTTGGGCTCAACCCCAAATCAAAATTATGTAGACACGCTCACATAAATGATAAAATTTAAAAGAGAAATATTTTAGTCACATCACTTAATATCATTTCTATTCTAAATTTTATGAATCATGCGTGTGTGCCCAAATAACTTCTATTTGGGTTTGTGCCTGCTCCTGGTGGCATGTCTCCATCCTACACCCTTCCGTGTGGCACAATTAAATGTGAAATAATATAATCATCTCTCTAACCTAGTGACCTTTCTCTTTATTAGCCCACACACAATCTCTATCTTATGATAAATGTTTTCTCTCCGATCTACCTTTACCATGTTGTCCCCTCTAGCAGTTGTAGCGCCTCTCTCGTCCATAAAAAAAACTAAAACTATTTCATACCCATAAAAAGCTTTGTACCATCATGTCACTTCCACCACCACCATCGACTCACTTCCACCTCCACTGAGTTACCAACTCACCAATATCTCTCATTCACAACATGACCTGAGATCGCAGCGAGATGCAGCAGGATTGACAGTGAGATCTGAAATTGAAAGTTGGGGAGTGAAGGAGGGGTTGTGGCGGAAAGAGGTGAGGTGAGACAACATCATAGCGGTGTCGTTAAAGGCGAAGGAGTTAAGGTCAGATTTACGCTAGCGGCGGCCAAATCCACACTAAGGAGGAGCAAAAATGAGAGTGTGAGAGAGACGGTGAGGATGAAATGCACGCAGGATAGGGTGAGGCCTGCGGTGATGAGGCAGAGGGGGGCGGCAGGATGGTTGGAGAATAAAGAGAGGAGAGAGAGAAAGAGGTTAGAGGTTTGATGAGAGATAAAGAAAATCAATTGATTTGTTTTTCTCATTTTATTTTATTTTAGGGTTTGAATGAGACTAAAAAAAATTGCCACGCAGGGGTGGTCCAATGGATGGAGAGACTTAAAGAGTGTTCAAGAAACATTATTGTTCCTTCAAAAAAATACAATTTTTATAATCATGCAAGGAATGTCATTCTTATTCCTCTACACATTGTTTGGTTTAAAAGAAAGTGGAAGGAAATATAATGAGGGAAGTGGACAAAAATCAAATGAATGCACCGTTTGAAATGTCTGCCATAAATGAAGGAAAGAAAATTAAACATGGGTCCCAAATAGGGGTGGGAACAAGTCAAGTCGTCTGTCAGGGGTCTATGGCTCGACCTATTTAAAGCTCGACCCAACCTAACTCGTTAAGTAAATAGGTTAAACCGCACACCTTTTGCTTGAAGTAAGTTCATATTTTCTTCTCCTTCTGCTCAACATACATTTTATACTAATTTAGTTTTAAATTTTTAATTATCATATCATATTTGTCATTTTAGCCAATAACTCTATTTATTTATTTTTTGCATTTTCAAAAGCCATGGGGAGAAATACCATGCAATTTTGTCCAATAATTTACCAATGAACTTGGAGAAAATTGGACTCTCGTTGATAGCAACAATAACATGACCACTGTTAAGTTTAACCAACATCCTGATCATCCGCTTCTAACCGATGGTTGGAACTGTGTCCGAAGTCTGTTTCAAATTGAGGGAAATAGAATGATTTTATTCACTTATCTTGGAAATAATCTTTTCCACATGAATATTTACTATGACCTACCTATGGACTTATCCAGGCTACCATCTCAACACACTTATCGGCTAAGCAACAGACACTACAATATTTTTGATGTTCCACTAGCCCACAATGTGGCTACTGGATCACAATTGTTACATCATAATTGTATTAATTTGGATTTACTAATTAATATTGCTTCTTTATATTTTATTTAATATTGATTTTTTAATTTTTGTAGACCTTCAATAAGAACCTTGGTGACATAATTCGATCAACAAGATACAATGTTGTTATTTTGTATGGAGGAGAGGGGAGTGAAGTAGAATGGAAAGTAATTAAGAAGGTTGTCGGTTGTAGATGGAAAGAGAAAAAACAAATTTCGGATCAAAATGACAATTGTTATGTCGTTTAAATGGATTTAAAGAGGATGATGAGTTGAGGTTAACATGTTAAGATAAAATGTGATCAAAATATGGAAGATTTAAATGTGATAAAAAAGATTTAATTTTTCTTATATTCGTTTATCTTAATGTCATATGTTTATCCTACTTGAAATCTTTGTTTTTCAATTCCTATCATGAACTTTAGTTTTAACGGTTCACTTTAATTTCCTATGTTATTTTACTATTCCTTTTGCTTTTAACTATTGAGTGCAACTTTCTCTATGTAATACAATTATATAAGGGGGAGTTTGACACAAATGTGTACATGTGCGCACATTTTTGTTTAATCATCTACCTACCCCACACGGAAATCCATGCCATCTTAAACATCAACATCTCCCTTATTCTTTGAATTTGTTGGGTTTATAGCAGTCTGACTCTGTTTAGGATTTGGAAGGTAATGGACGGGATGTGAAGGGCTTTGAGATGAAAACAGAGGAAAATAAATCGAAATCCTTATTTATTAATTTTATTAGGACTGCAACAACTTAATTTAATAATTTTCCTCTAAAATGTTGCATTAGATTAACAGTGATTTAACCTAACAAATTTCATCTAAAAAAATGCATCGCACCAATTTCATTCCTATCCTTTTACCTTTTTTTTTGACAATATTTTGTACACTCATGCTTTTTTTTTTGACAATATTTTGTACATTTATTTAATACTAAAAAGATGCATCGCTATCATGTTGCATTTTTTTTTTGACAATATTTTGTACACTTATGCTTTTTTTTCTCCTTTTTTTGACAATATTTTTGTACGCTTATGCCTTTTTTTTTGACAATATTTTGTACACTTATTTAATACTAAAAAAATGCATCGCACAAATTTCATTCCTATCATGTTGCCTTTTTTTCTTTGACAATATTTGTACACTTATTTAATAAGTTTACAAACAGAATACCCTAATTTCCATGCAAACTCGGCTACCCTAATTTCCATGTAAACTTGACTATATCGTTATCCTTATCCTTATTTATTAATTTTATTAGGTCTGCAGCAACTTAACCTAATAATTTCTCTTTAAAATGCTGCATTAGGTTAGCAACAATTTAACCTAACAAATTCCATCTAAAATGCAACGCATCAATTTAACCTAATAAATTCCCTCTAAAATGAAGTAATCCCTAATATTTCTCCTCACTAATGAGCTTTTCATTCCTATCATGTTGTGTCATCGTTTGTATAGATCTATTGTTTCTGTAGACTCTTTTTTTTTTTTTTGCAAGTTGTTGTACACTTATTTAATACGTTTACAAACAGAATACCCTAATTTCCTTGCAAACTTAGCTACCCTAATTTTCATTCAAACTCGGCTATATATAGCAAACCCTAAACCATGTTTCTCCAAAAAAAAACCCTAAACCATGGTAAATTACACAGACAACAGAAGAATCATATATTTTGATATTTTGATTTTTGCAAACGGAAGGACGTGACTTTACAACCTTCCTCTCATACCACTGCTTTACTGGTATTCTAATTTAACATGAATTTTATCGATATGCATATTTTTTTGAGAAATGGAATATCCTTTTTGTGTTTTTTGTTTTTAGTTTGAGATGTTTACACCAATTTTGGCAGTCTTCCTTTTACAGCAAAGTAGCAATGCCCATTATTTAAGAGACTATGAAGGTAGTCAATGGATTCTATATTATGTATCTTTTTTGTTAATCGTATTTTACTGTTGTTTTTTTTTGTTGAAAAATTTAATCGCATTCTAAATGATAACTAAATAAAACTAATCCCCTTAAATGCTAACTCTTGGAGCAGAAAGGATGAGCAAGAAAGAAACAATAAGTGCAACAAAGTAGTAATTTATCTTAATTTTTCTCTTAGATTTTTCTATTCTATTTTATTTTTGAACCATGTATTTGCTTTTTGTTTTGTTAATTTTTTTCTTTGTTTTAATTAATTTTTTTGCATTATTTTTGAAGACAGCTCACTTTTGAAAGATGCTCACATTGGGTAACATCCATGACTACGGAAATATGCAAGGTTAAACTTTATATTGGACTGGAAAGACATAATTTACTGATATAAGAGATATCATCAAAGACATGATGTTTGTGTAGGGATGTTATCAAAGAGCCCAAAAGATAGTCAATTTGATACTTATATATGACACTTTTAAAAAAATACCGTGCATCGCACAGGTCAAATTCTAGTTTGTTTTTAATTTTTCAAAAGGAAATTATGTAGACGATGATAATATTATTTTTTTTACAAAATGTAGATGATGATAAATGAATATTTGTGATTAGTATATTTTTAATCTTGATAGCTGTAGATAGTTAACGTTGTTGGGGTCTGCGATTACGCTTCTCGAAGCAAAAAATGTTGAAGTTCTCTTTATATAATGATGATGACATATTATTATTAATAACGAGTACTCAAATGTTTTTGTTTTAAGGGATGAGTACTGACATCTCAGTCAAAAGAAGCTTTAAGATATTTTGGTAAATGTTTTTATTTTTGAAAGAATTAATGGTAAATGTTATTATTATTGTTATAAGCAACATATAATACTATTATTTTTTGAATTAATTTTAAATATACTATTACTATATACATATAATAGTTTAGTTTTGTACTATTAAATATTTTACCATTTTGTTCCTGTATTATTTAGTTCACAATGTAATGTTTTTTCTTTATAAGACAAAATCTGGGTGTATGTCACTCTGGCGTTACCGCGGCGTACTTTATACTTATAGAATCAAATATTATTATTTGGAATGAAATGAAATGAGGGGATGAATTATTATTATTATAATAATAATAATAAGCTGTCCGTCCACAGTGACAGATCGAGGTGATACAATATTAACGTGAAGATCACTATGTATGTCTGAATGAATGAATGTACTACATGCTGTGGTGATTGACTGTGAGTCAATATCATAACATACGTGTAATATAGTGTAGGGGGTATATGCTACTCTAGTCCACCATACTCTATCTCTAGATTCTCTATGGAGAAAAAGAAAGAATTAATACAAGTCTGTGATCAGATCATCTTTTCTTCTCTTCTTATTAATTACAGTACCTAGTATGCTCCGTCCGTCCATAGAATTTGAACAAGCATAAGCATTGTCTTAATCGCTTATTCTTCCAAATACTACTTACTTGTATTCATTCATCCTACTCTCTCTCTCTCCTGTTCTGTTCTGCTAATCACATGGCTTCTCAACTGCGTCCTGCTGCTCATGACTCTAAGGTCCATCCATCCATCATATTCACTCTCACTCTCACTCTTTTTTTAATATACAAATGATCTTTCTAGTTCCCTAGCTCCCTTTTCATGATCTCTGTCTCCATATTTTCTTTTTCAGAATAAAAGATGGAATCAAACAATTCTGTTGTCATTTCAAATTATTGGAATAGTTTATGGTCAACTTAGCACTGCTCCCTTGTATGTGTTCGGGACAATGCGAGCGGAAGATCTTGAATCCGAGGAAGTTGTTTATGAACTCTTCTCCTTCATTTTTTGGACTCTAACAACTATTTCTTTGATCAAGTATGCCATCATAGTGCTCAAAGCTGATGATAAAGGAGAGGGTACGTAATAAATCAAATTTTATTCACTTCAGTTTCACTAAATATTATTTACTCCATTTATATTCACTTCGTTGAAAATATTTTCCAGGTGGTATTTTTGCTTTATACTCACTCTTGTGTAGAAATGCAAAAGTTGGCCTACTCCCTTGTGATAGAACCACTGACGAGGTCGTGCTTTTTGAGGAGACAACAATTCCTTCTAAGATTAGTACTGATTCCAAAGCACGAAGGGCCATTGAGAAACACAAGTCCTGTCACTATTTGATATTGTTCTTGGCCCTCTTTGGTTCCTGTATGACAATTGGGGCCGCAGTCCTCACTCCAGCACTCTCAGGTGGTATACACAACTCCCATTTATATTTTGATTTTCTTACAAGTAACTTCATACCTAAGTATTAATTTTATTGTTCCCTTGAGTAAATATATATATATACTTTCTGCCTGTTTACCAGTGTTATCAGCTTCATATGGTGTTCAGAGATCCTTGTCAGACTTGGCACAATTATGTAAGTGTGTTTAATGAAACCTATATTTAATTTAGCTATACCAAGGATACTGGTTAAGGAACAACTGATTTAAAATAACCTGTATGTTTACTGCTTTTTTTGTTATTAAATTCTTTCGATTTTCGTTTGCTTCCATTACATTTTCTTTTCTGAAGGACATATCAATACTTATTTGCTATTTCAAGTTTCTGATTGCTTTGTTGGCTATAACCAGTTTCATCGTCACAACATACTCGTGATTCCGTCTCAAATGTTCTACAAAAATGTAAGTACTTTATGTTCGTTTGATTGTTAAAGTTCTTTCAAATGTCCCTTTATGTTGAGTCAATTGGTCGATTTGTGTGTTTGGATAAAAGAAACTATAGCTTCTCACTCTTGACTCGCCAATTAGCAGTATGCATCCAAGTTATCGAGGATAATTGTGTATCCATGGCGAGTTAAATTAAATACATGCAGTTTGCTTCTAGTTTGGAGCATTTTAGTCTTTGAAATTTGATGGAAGATTCAATTATTTTTATATTTTTGATAAAGTAAATGAAAAGTAGATAAATATTTATGAATCTGCTAAAATCATGCTGCATGGAATCCTCTTGACCTTTTGCTCAATTGATTTCCAGATGTACCTGTTCCCTCTGCGTGTGTTATATTGATTGGCCTGTTCGTGCTGCAGCCCTGCGGCACACATAAAATTGGGTTCATGTTTGCTCCAATTATTGCTGTTTGGCTTTTGTTTGTTGGTGTGGTGGGAGCCTATAATATTTTCTTCTGGGATGTCAAAATTATCTATAAAATATCCCCACTATACCTGTTCAAATTCGTGAAGAATATTAATGTCAAAAGATGGAGATTATTAGGAAGTGCCATTTTATGCGCAGCAGGTGGGATTTGTCTATTATTTTTTATGAAAAAAAAATAATCACCAAGTGTTAATTAGAATATTTTTGGAGGACTAATATCATGCTCTACAAATTTTGCAGGGTCAGAGGCAATGTTTGCAGGCCTAGGCCATTTTTCCAAGAAATCAATCAAGGTATTATAATCCATACCTTGTTCTGTAGTTCTAGTAAATTGATTGTAATAAAAAACTATTAGTAACAACTTGTTCATCGTGCATGTGTATGTTGTTTGTAGATTACATTTATTTGCTTGATCTATCCGCTTCTGGTGATATGCTATGCGGGTCAGGCTGCATATATCTCTAAAAACTTGAACACTCTAGATTTTAATCATCTTAGTCAATCCGTACCACGTAAGTTGGTCCAGTGCCTGCCACCCTTTATTTCGAAGATGCCTTTTTTAGTCGCTTTGCTAAAGTGATTGCTGGTGATGACAAACTGCAGGTCCATCCAAACATGTATTCATAGTATTGTCTCTACTTTCTTCGGCTGTCGGAAGCCAAGCAACTATAACAGCGAGCTTCTCCATCATTAATCAATGTCTAGCACTAAATTGTTTTCCCAGAGTAAAAGTCATTCACACATCAAAAACGATACATGGCCAGATTTACATCTCCGATGTCAACTGGTTATTGATGATTTTCAGTCTGGCTGTGACGGTTGGTTTAAGAGACATGGTGAAGATTGGCAACGCAACAAGTATGCAATTTTTTTCATTTCTCTTGGACTTTACCTTGTGGTAGGGATTAATTAATGTTTTTTCTTGAGTTATTAATCAAGAGAGTAGTTCCCATTTTTGAAATAAACTAGAAAATTTGAGTCCTTAATTTATGAAGGGAAGTCTTAAGAAAATGAAAAGTTGGTAAACTAAACAGGGAATGCAGATAAAAGAATTGATGTTTAATATATACTACCAGCACAGGCACAGTGCAGTTATGCCGGAACCACTGTACTTGTGATTTGATTAAATTAAGGATGGTTATATGGAACTTGTTTACCATTTAGTTAGCATGATCACTCGTTAATGACATTAAAATCATAATAGTGTAATTAATTAAGCTCACAATTTGTGGCAGGTTTGGCTATAATATGTGGAATGCTTGTGACAACTAGTCTCATGTCACTAATCATTGCTTTGTATTGGGAGAAGAATTTGATGATATCTGCATGCTTTCTGTTATGTTTTGGCCTTGTTGAGGTTGCATATTTTTCGGCGTGTATGCTGCAATTTCACAAGGGAGCTTGGTATCTAGTTGTCCTTTTGGTTGTGTCGATGACAGTCATGCTTTCATGGCATTATGGAACAGTGAAGAAGTATGAGTTTGATTTGCAAAACAAGGTGTCAACTGAATGGCTAATAGATGTCAGTCCAGGCCTTGGGATTTCAAGGGTAGCTGGAATTGGGTTCATTTACACAGACATAGTAGCAGGAATCCCAGCTTTCTTTTCACATTTTATTACTAATCTTCCTGCATTTCATCAAGTGTTGATCATGGTGTCATTCAAGTCAATGCCGGTGCCTCATGTTCCCGAAAGTGAAAGGTATCTCATAGGAAGGATTGGGCCAAAAGATTATAAAATATATCGTTGCATTGTGAGATATGGATATTGTGATAATAATATAAGGGACACGGGTGACTTTGAGGAGAAAATCATTGGTGCTATAGGAGAATTCATTTCCATTGAACAGATTAGTGACATTGAATCAATGGTTTCGGCAGAAGAAAAAATGATGATAGTGGGAAATTCATCAGATGGAAATGCATTAGTCCCTTTGATGAATGATGAAACATGCAATGAAATTAGCATTACTAATGAAGCTCAGATTAGCCCAGCAGTAATTGAGGAAAGTGATCATACGTTGTTGGCGAGTAGTAGCTCTTGCAACAAAAGAAAAAAAGTACGGTTCATGTTGCCTCCTGCTAGTAGTAGTCCTAAAATGGGAGAATCTGTGAGGAAGGAGCTGTTGGAACTAATTGATGCTAGGGAGAGTGGTAGTGCCTATTTCTTGGGACAGTCACATTTAGTGGTTCGTGATGGCTCAAACTATCTCAAGAGATTCTTAATCATGGTTTTTCGTTTCTTCGAAAAGAATGGTCGTGAACCTCCAGTTGCTCTCAAAATCCCTCATGCTGCTCTTGTAGAAGTTGGTATGATATGTACTATATAACTATAACTATTTCTTCACTTTGTCTGTCTGTCTCTCATTATTTAATTATAGGAGGAGGTCAAAGTTGATAAAATCAGATGCATACATGCATTGATAGATAAATAGAATCAAAGGAGAAGTGAGAGCTGTATACAAACCAACGAAATAACTTCTTGTCTATGAATCAAAGTGCTTCTTATTTGTGCTTAATTTTTTTTGTTCACGATGAAAAACTAGTTCATTTCATTAAAAATCAAAGGATCGACTCTATGGCTTGATGGATTGGTGTTAGACTCTCCTAGAAAATTCGAGATGGATTGATGGAATACATGCCACCTTTTGAATTCAAAGAGAAAACAATTTGCTTAAAATCCATATCCCGCATTGACTCTATGGCCGGTATGGTAATAAACCCAAAGCCTCACCAAACTTCACTTCCAAAATTGATTGAAAGAGCTGTGCTATATCTCAAGAACCAAAGCATTGCAATTTCACCAAGGCGCATCAAAGGTCCACATATCGTGAAGCCTCCAACCGTAAGTCGTGATCATTATCTGATTCCAAAATACGAAAAAGGATCAACTTCCAAACAACAATAAATTATACAGCTTATACATTTATATAGCATGTATTTCATCCATGAAGGGACAGGGAGGGAATAGAGCAGCAAGTAAATTGTGCTCACTCTTCCTTGAACCGAAAAAGCAAGCGGGACTTACAGGGAATTGCAAGCTGAGCCGCCTCAGTCACTTTCTACAATCTACCATGGACACCGTAGCTACTACCATTTGAAGTGGTTGCAGTAATATTGATAGAGGGCGGAAAGAGTTGCTTCATTTTAATTAATCTGTTTTTCTGATTTGGGTGCATGAACCACTTGGTGCTGGGTGCATGAATCTGTTTTCTCATTTTAATGTTAAATTGTTAACGGTCTAACCACGGTTTGACCTCAGTCAGACCTTTGAACTTTGGGCCAGTACCTACACCGGTTTGATGTTTAGTTCGGTTCTGAATAGCTTGGTCCAAACACAAATGTAGAGGTACATTTAACAATGCCCTTTCAAAAAGTAAAATTGAAATGTATAATTCATGGGCCATGAAGCAGCACTTAAAAAATTAGATTTATGCTCTTCCCCCAGCATATTTTGTTCGCGCCCAATATGTTTTCTAAATATACCTCTGCGTGAGTTAAGTCACGCATCACTGGCCTGTGCGCGAATTAACTCACGCACGTTGGCCGGTGGTCATAGCTGAACAAACATTTTTTGGTCTTTGGTCAGTTTTTCAACATTCAATCTACACGTTTTTTTACCCATTATACACGTCCTTTTTACCACATTAATGTTGTTTATAACCTATACTACCATTCCCACCTATAAATACCACTCCATACTTCTCTAATTCCTCACACCATATCACTTTCTCCCCCTCCTCACTCTCTCCCTCTCTTTCTCTTCTTCTTTTTTGCTTCCCTTGAGGTAAAATTAGGTTTGCTTCCTTTTACTCCCAAAATCTTTTTACCGTGGGTAAAAAGAATCATCATGGGGGTATAAAAGGAACCAAATTTAAATTTACCTCAAGGAATCTTGATGTCCTTTTCCCCAACAAGACTAATCACTATTTTTCCCAAGAGCTATTACTATATACCGAAGAGGGCAAAAATAACTTTTTACCCCAAGAGGGTAAAAAGATAATAAGTAGATTAGTGAATTCAAATAAATTATTGTAATGTTTGAATGATATTAATAAAACAAGAGTTATATTTATTAATTTTGTAATTATATTTGCATTTATTTTATGTTTATGATTATGTATTGAATAAATAAAATCGAATTTATTTTAAGTGCATAAATAAATTAGAATATAGCAAATAAATAATTTAGAATAAAGTGAACAAATAATTTAGAATAAAGTAAATAAAATATTTTAGAATAAAGTAAATAAAA
>Ga0315914_1008823_pt1 | contig 13246 bp, 9 predicted proteins | sample MpolenodulesMG_FD_203920 | JGI IMG/M metagenome (GOLD analysis project Ga0315914, IMG submission 203920) | Medicago polymorpha root nodule microbial communities from Los Angeles, California, United States - elongated nodules | ecosystem: Host-associated > Plants > Roots > Nodule | place: USA...
TCTGAAAAATTCCAGTTCCTACTTCCTTCTTACTCTATTAAGGTCATATTCAACGGTCTGATTGATTATATTTGTTTCTGTTTGTGACCTAGGCTCGTTTCAGTCGTCATTCAAGCGTACTTCCTAGTTGACTAGGTTTCTGAAGGGATAGTTTGTCAGATCGACTTACCAATCAGATTCCGATCTGAAAAATTTCAGTTCCTACTTCCTTCTTACTCTATTAAGGTCATATTCAACAGTCTGATTGATTATATTTGTTTCCGTTTCTGACCTAAACTCGTTTCAGTCGTCAGACTAGCGTACTTCCCAGTTGATTAGGTTTCTGAAGGAATAGTTTGTATGATGGACTTACCAATCAGATTCCGATCAAAAAAAAATCAGTTCATACTTCCTTCTTACTCTATTAAGGTCATATCACTTATAACTTGAAATCATTTAAAAAGAATTTCTATTGCTCTAATAAATGCACCATTTTTATCAACATAAGTTGTCTAATAAGTATTCTATTCTTGAAAAATGGATTTCTATTGCTCTCTCGTTAATTATTCTACTTTTCTAATAGAATCTTTTCTATAGTAATTTGTTTCAGTATGTGTTAGTTACTGCATTTTTCCACGTTACTTAGCGAAAATAAAAAATTTAGTTTCATATTTTGTATGTTATTATCTTTTGTTACAATTTTAAGGGTGTATAAATACTTTTTCGAGACCTTCTTAAAAAAAATACTTTTTTGAGACCCGTCAAAATATACCTTTATGAGAATTTAGTTTTTGGTTTGTTATTAATTAAAGTTAATTTTATATATGTAATTTGTTCGAATTCATAATCAGTTTTAGTTTGTATAAAATTTATATGGGTTTGGGATGAACAAGATTGTTGGGACGAATTTCTTAATTTATATAAATTCGAATCGTTGGATTGCATTCGGTTATGTGCTCTGACCGTTGTTGAAGTCACAAATAAAATGTTTTTTGTTCAAGAATTTGTGTTTAAATCTCAAATTTCAGTGTTAAAATGGCTTGAATTAGTGGTTTTCATGTTTTGAGTTACGTGGGTCTTCAACCGGGTGGAACTGACCCATATGAAGGTTGAAGACGAAATAAAAAAAAAGGAAAAATTTTGAAAGAAAAAAAAAGGAAAAAAAAGTGTGAAGGTGACACATTATTTTGGTTCTCATTAATTAAAACTGCTTTGACTTTAAGATCTTTGTAAAGAAATTTCAAAATTGAAAAATCTGAAGACATCAGGAATCAAACCATGTACATGGTTGTGCAAAATTGAAATTGTAACCACTGTGTCATCCATTTTTTTATGTCTAGAATCGAAATATATTATATATGTATGTATGTTATATTTACATTTTTTTCTTTTAAAACATCATTATTAAATATAATATTAACATACGAGTCAGGATCCGTTGACACCAGGTGTAAAACGACTTACACCAAATCTCAACCGTTAAATTTAATTGATCGCACAGTTCAAACTATATCAACCTAACAACAAATAAAACACAATACACGGGATTTTATTTGAAAACTCCTCTCTTTAATCATCTGCGTTACAGCAGCAAGGAAGAAACCTTCAAATTCTACATAATCATTGTCAGTTTTGATTTTCTATAATATTGAGTGCCACTTCATTGTTCTTTGAGATTTAGGCCAACACACGTTTAATTGAGGTGACAAACCTAAAATAATCGTAAAATAATTAAGGTATCCAAAGGTTGGAGTAGTTTTTTTTTACTATGACAAAATCCTGATCTATTATCATGGCACCGATTGGAATTTCTTTCTAATCAGTTTTATGGTGCTAAATAAAAGCAATAGGAAGAAGAAAGAAGGAACGAGATCCTGTGTATTCTGTTTTATTTGTTATTACGTTGATATAATTTGAACTACGCGATCAATTAAATTTAATGGTTGAGATTTGGTGTAAGTTTTTTGACTTACACCTAGTGTCAACGGATCCTGACTCCATACATAATATGCAAGTAATCAAATTATATATATTTTGTTAAATTATATATATTTTTAATTTATATACAAAACACCGTTAAATATTTACACTGCATCCGTTGCAGACTTTATATGCTTATATGCACGTAATCAAATTTTTCTACTACAACAGTTTTTTTCCTTATTTTCTACTATAATAGTTTTTTTTAGAAGTTTGTTATAGATTTTTTTGAACAATATCCAATTGCTCCACTAAGGTCGTTTTGAACGGTCAGATTGATTGTACTTATTGCCGTTCAGATTCTAACCACATTTTAGTCATCGGACAAGTGTAGTTCCTTGTTGACTAGGTTTATGTAGGGATAATTTGTCGGATTATTTAACATCATTTCTTTTTTAAATTTTATCATTAATGTATGTGCGTTCATATAAATTTTATTTAGCTTTGTGTCTATGTAAGACTTTCTCTACTTAGAAACCCAAAATTAAATGAATTAAATCATTTAATACTCACAATTCAAAACAGTTAATAATAATTAAATAGAATAAAATTCCTAGAAATAAACAATTGAATGCGTGGTGCAGTTGGTGATGTAAATGTCTTACTATGTAATAGGTCCCCTATTTGAGTCATGCATTATACATTTTTTTTTTATTTTTTTGTTTTTAAACTCATCTTCTTCGCCCGTAGATTGTAAAACGGGTTTTTTGCCTTGCGTTCTGACCCGACCGGATCTCCTTTGATACTCAATGAAATTCAACGAATTTTTCGTAGTTTTGACCAGAATTGAAAGGTATGAAAAAAGCACAAGTTTATTTTGCAAATCCACAGTCCAATTACATATTATATTTTTTTGGGTTCTTAAAAAAAAAAACGAATTTAAAAATGTGCATTTTTTCTACATCCATTAAAACCCACGTCAATTTCAGAATTAATTTTTCTCACGAGAAATCTCAATGTGTACAACAACCAATGAGTTATGGATAAAACTGAAACGATTAATAATTTGAACAATGGGTTTCTTCAAACTTTTAATATATTTATACAAATTTAATAACCGCAACATAAGAATTGAGAGATGAAATTGTGCTATTAAAATTTAAATGAGTTGTTATTTTTCAATAGATAGGAGAATATTCTCACATTAACTTATGTACATAACTTTAATTTGTAACATGACTTATTGAATGAATGTGTTATATAGTGCATCAATGCATAATATCAAACACTGAGGTGCATTCTTTAACTTCTAAGTTGTGGTGTTATGCAATTTTATTTTTTTTAACAAATGATGTTATGCAACTTGTTTTTTAGCAACTAAGTTGTGGTGCGTTATGTAACATAAATGTATAATATTATTGTTGATACTAATACATGTGAATGTCTATGTGTTCTTTAGCTTCTATGTTGTGGTATGCAATACAAAGGTATAATATTATTGTTGATACTAGTGCATGTGAATGTCTATGAGTTATTTTTTGTTCCTATGTTGTGGTGTGTATGCAACTTGTTCTCTTTAAAAAAAATTGTAACAATGTAGAAGAAACATAAATATGAAACGAAAAGTGAGACAAAGTTGGACTTCGAAGTATTTTCGTTTGATGGTTAAATTATTAACTTATAAAAAAGTACAAAGAGGGAACGAGATTTGATGGTTGCTTGATTCGCTTGTAACTTGTATAATATATTATATTATGGATGGATCATTTGATGGTGTTCACTTGCATCGACTATAAATGATATCTGATATGACCAATCCAACCACATGGTAACAAGAAATTTGTGAGGCGAAAATGATGACCTTAAAGCGATAACTAATCTATTATAAGTGTTGATTATTTCATATAAATAATGTGGTTGACATGGATCTATTGAAAATCATATCAACAGAAGCTAAGAAAGACAAGAGAGATCTGTCAAATAAAGAAGTTGGAAGAGCCATTACTAAAGTGTTTGGGAAGAATGCAAATGATCTTCACATTTCTGCTCTTAAGACCAACCTAGCCAAGTTGGACAAACACCATAAGTGGGTGAGATTTGTTAGAAGTATAATGGGAGCATATTCATATGGATATATGAGTAAGAACAATGGCTTATCTACAACCTTGAGTTAGGGGGTGCAAATTTTTTTAACTCATCAATTGTTATTATAATTTTGTCATCTAAAACGGATTAACAATACAACTTATTGTCAGCTTGTCCTTCATTTCTATTTAAATAAATATATATATTATTTGCGTAAAATTAAGATCTTAAAAATTTTGTATAAATAAAAATGTTCATGATAAAATTATATACACATAAATTCACACTTTTGTTAGTTTTACACAAATAATCAAATTAATTTTAATAGCTTTTTATTTCTGACAAATTATAAATTTAAGTATTTATCACTAGGAATTTGAAAAAAATAATGTAATTTAATTTAAATTATATACAATGAACCGTAGACATACTCTTCATAGAAATAGGAAAAAGATTTGTCCAAAAGAAATGGACAAGAAGTTAGAGAAGGAACTTTTTTTTGAAGTAGTATACAATATATAATTTACTTGCAAAATGCTTAAACATGCATTGATTCGTTGCAGTGGTTTAGCAATTTAATTATCAACCTAGGGACGTTAGTTCGACCCTTATGTTTTTGGCCTTTATGATCCTACCAAATTAAATAACAACACCTAATAATCAAAAGTCAATTGAACCAAAGCAGTGCAAATAGCAATTGTATCATAGTTTGTGTGTCAGACTTCCAAAGTATTAGGTAAGGTGCAAAAGGAAAAATCGAGTGTGTGTGCAAATAGAAAATATCAGTATAATAATATGCATAAATTAGAAAATTCCAAGTTGTGGAATTCGTTTCAAACTTTGTAGACTAGCTAGAGTTCATATTCAAAATTCACTAACAACTACATGACACCTTATTGTGTTATGTATTTTATTGATATGGTTCATTTGTTGCCTACTACAAGGAAACAAGGGGATTACATGTACTTCACCAAGTCATCCACAGTGGAGTGGCTCCTCCTTGAGGAGTTTGGAAAATACTCAAACTTAGCTGATACATATGTATTTACAAATTGCTTAAAAGAAGTAACTGTATTTCTCCACAATTTCTTTGAACAATACACTCCGGGCACTAAGGCTGAGCATTTGCGATATGAATGGATAGTAGGAGAACATATCCATTCATAGTTGTTGAAGAGAATAAAAAAAATCTGACACTATGGTCGATTGTTGATACATGTGTTCTGAATTTAAACACCGATTTTGAATACTGCGGGTTTCTGGAGGGGTTGTTGGGGAAATGAGGAAATGCAAGATGAATTATCTAAGAAGTTTCTTGACATCATGGAGGGTTTTTCTGAGAAGAAAAACATCAAAAAGAAGGTTAAGGCGATCAGATGCGCTTTTTCTGATCTAGAATCATATGATTGTTGTGGAATTGAAGAGTAACCCCAAAGAAAAGAAGACAGCTCCAATTTCTTCTATTTTTCTTAGCAATGAACTTTTTCAAAATAGAGAGTTATGTTTCCAGCAACTATTTTCTATCGAAAAAATTCTTGTAAAATTATAAAAGTTGTTACAATGTGTGTTTAAGATGTAAAGTTGTCATAATGCATAAGCTTCTTCAAAGAAGCATAAAATACTCAAAAAGAACGAAATTGTTGCTAAGAATAAATGTATCAACTAGATAAAAATTTGCACAAATTTTCCGCTATGACGTTTGGCACAAAAAGATTAGACATGATGACAATAGAAAGATATATAGTAAATAATAAGATCCTAAAACTTGCTCAAGGACAGTAGACAGGTATAGTATGATTGTTGATACAAGTGTATGTTCATATGCATTTCTGTGTGTTCTATAATCTTCTATGTTGTGGTGTCTATGCAACATATAACATTGAATTTTTTATACTAATGTATGTGAATGTCAATGTGTTCTTTAGCTTCTATGTTGTGTTATGCAATAGAAAGGTATAAAATGATTGTTGATACTAATGTATGTGAATGTCAATGTGTTCTTTAGCTTCTAAGTTGTGTTATGCAATAGAAAAGTATAATATGATTGTTGATACTAGTGTATGTGAATATCTAAACAATTTTTTGCTTCTATGTTGTAGTGTTTGGTGGTGTGTATGCAACTTGTTCTATATCATCTATGTTGTGGTGATGTGGTTTAGATTGTGGGATGTATGCAACCGAAATGTTGTACATATAAATAAATGAAGAATTTGTGTTGTTAAAATGATTTTAAAAAAGAGGTTTGTTATTTGAACGACCATTTTTGTGACAACTTTTACCTTCTTAAAAATCAATTAAGGTGGCATAATTGGTCATTTTACAAAGGTACAAATTTAGCTTATTAAAAAAAACAATTACGGTGGTACAATTGGTCATTTAAATAAGGTACATAGAAAATTAAAAAACACAATTAAGGTAACACAATTGGCCATTTTACAAAAGTCTAGAGCGAATCAAACTCGAGACCTTAAGGAGAATTACACTCCAAAGTCCAAAGTCAGTACCACCAAACCAATGCAAGAGGGTTTATAATCAAATAAAACTTTTATGACATATTAAGAAGAAAAGGGAAAAATCTAAAAATAATAAATATTTTATTAAGGATAAGGAATGTAGATGAAAAATATATAAATATTTAAAGGAATACTAATTTTGTATATAATAATAAAATATATGCTAATAGTTAGAGAGTGACAATTTGAGTACTTGTTTATTTAGAAAATTGTCTTTTATTTTACATACGAGTTCAAAAAGAAGAAAGAAAAATACAAAAGAATAGATGAATAAAAATGAGTGAACAAATAAATATGTAACATTACTTGTGTTTCTCTTCTAATTTTAAAGTGACAACTGATTCAATTTATAATTTATAATTTGTTATAAAAAAATGTAATGTTACAAATTATATATATATATATATATATATATATATATATATATATATATATATATCATTAATATCTCAACAAAATACACATTTAAATAATCATTCTATCCAAACAATTTTTTGTTTTTATTTCAAATTTTATGTTAACATATTTTTCTATAAACTTAATTAAAAACTCTTAATTGAAATGTTAATTTAAGTAATTAATTTAAAAATTTGAAAAATTAATTTAGAATTTTAAAAAGATTATATTTCAAATAAACTTGCTCATATTTTTTCTTATTTTAAAAGTCAGTCTTGATTCTAATAATTCTCTTAGTTTACTCACTCTCAAGCTAAATTTTAAAACTTTGTCTATATTTAAAACATTCCCTTGATTTACTCTATTTCCATCTAAATATCAAGCTACAATCTGACTCCTTCAGCCTACAGTTTGGGGAGCAACTTTTTTTAACTAGGCTAATGTTCAATCTTGTTAGACCCGAACCCGATTTGGATCCGAAGTCAGACAATATCATATGATGGACACACACCTTGAATCTCATTAGATAATAGTTCGAACGAACAAATCTTGATATTGTCCATAAATAATTATGTGAGATATTTTAAATTTTGTCTATAATTAATAAAACTGGCCAACATTAACTCTATTTAAAAAATTGACGATAATCATTTTTGTCAGTCACAATAGTTTATGAGTTTATAAAAATTTCAAAATAGTAATTTGCATTAAAATACTTTGTTTTTTTTTTTTTGACCAAATTAAAATACTTTGTTAATAGTATCATATGAGTCCTTCAATGTATTTATTTATTGTCATATTAGTCTCTATAAATACTTATTCTGTCATAGCAATTCCTATATGAAAATAATTAATTTCAATTTTAACATTAGAGATTATTTTGACTAATAAAGTGCACAATTTTTTTTTTTAATTTCAATAGTTTAAGACATTATCATGAATACTTCAATGATTTATTTAAACAAAATTAAGAAATAAAATAAACGTGTCCCATCATCAAGCAGAGAAGAAGAAAAGTTTTAGTCTTCAAATTAGCGGGAAAAGTGTTACCCTTTTTCTAATTTCATTTCATTTCATCAATCACTGCTGATGGCACGAAGAAGAAGGGTTTGCGCCATTCGTCGTGTTCGTGCTCCTGATGGAAGTGCCTTTTTCAAATGGTATACATATGTATTCAATTCAATGTTCCTTTTCTACTTTCTTTCATTTTTAGTGTTTGAATTGAATGTGTGTTTATGTAGTGAAACATGTGGGTTTTCTGTTGCTATTGCCTTGGCTGATATGCATTATTGTGACTCCAACAAGATTCAATTCAAAAGGTTACTCGGAATCGTTCCCAAGCGAACTCGCCCAAACATTCAACGTTTGATGAAGAGCCAACCCATTTCGCCTTATCGCCTTTTTATGTAACATTCCTCACTCTCACTCTCAATTCCATCTTTAGTGTTAAATGTTACTCAGTACGAGTCAGGGGTTCCCCACATTCACGCAGTCAAGACATTTGTAGACGTTTGATCAATTCATATTAAAATTAGAATCTGCATTTTTTTGGACCTTCTAATCTTGATTGAACAACCACCTATGTCCGAGAACTACGTGAATGCGGCACTAGGGAATCCAAATTCACATGTAGGATATGTTTGCCATATTTTCCCTCTTTATTGGACATTATCCTATATCTATTTTGCTGCATTGTTTATAAATATAAGTATAATATGATTTATATTCAATCTTGATCTAATTGAGATTCTTCTTTATATAGCCATGTTTTCCTTTTGAAGATATTATTATTATGATCTAATTGAGATACGGTTATGTTTGATTTGTGTATTTAGATGCCTATTCAATCTTGTTTATAAGTATGATATGATTCCTATTCAATCTTTATCTAATTTTCAAACAAAACGATCAACCGAACTGATCCAAACCAAACCGGTTAGTGTGGTTCAGTTTCTTTTTTGAAAAACAGTAAACCGAACCAATGAAGATTTCATTGGTTCGGACATTTTTTTGACCAAATACCGATCTGTTACATCCCTATTGAAAATAGTAGTAAAAAGCAAAAACAACAATGATTTAGACAATAGAAAAGGAAGAAATATATTTGGAAACTTAATTACAAATACAAATCACTTGCAAGACTATTTGAACATGTTCATTATGTGTTACGAGAATCTACAACATTGAGTGTAGAATAGACATTTGTTGTATTTTCTAGCACCTTTAACTAAATTTTCACAAAGCTAATTTTATTCCTAATTTCACTTGGTTACAATCTTGGAGGACGTAACTTGATGCATTCCATATTTTCAACTACAATTAGCACTTTTTCCTTTGTCAAGTATAGTGTTTCTTTTATATATAGGTGTTAGTGGTTAGTTTGTTAGGGGGAGAAAATTGTTAACAACATGGATCGTTTAATGCCTCAATTCCCACTGATTACAAATTCAACGACTCTGTCATGTAGAGCGTGTTTGCTTCTATGTCTATTTTTCATCGAAGTAGTTGCTCTACAGTGACTGTCTACATTTTTCATCTATTTAGACACAAGTTTACAACCACCAGTCCTCATTGATTCATGAATGTCCAAGTTTGATATTCCTCCTCAATTATGTCGAAATTTGGTATATATTTGTATGTGTGTAAGATCATCTATAATTAGCTGAAATATATGCTAAAGGAGGTAAAAAGTGATCTGTCCCGTGAGAATGGATGAGTGGCAACCATAACAAAAAGTAATTTGTTGCAGTAATTTAGGATTGGAGTGTTTGACAACTATGGTTTGTTATTCTGTTAGGTGCTCTTTACTATTATTGGGATATTAGAATATCTCACTATGAAAGAAATGAAAAGGACTATAAGTAATTTAGGATTGGAGTGTTTGATCGATTTGTGTATTTAGATGCGTATTCCATCTTGTTTATAAGTATGATATGATTCCTATTCAATCTTGATCTAATTTTCAAGTTTGATTTTTAGGGTAAAATAAATAATGTTATATTGACTATATCAGGGAAAGCTTCATGAAGGGTCAAGACATGGAAAATTATAATATTGAACTTGACAGGATAGGGTTTGAAAAGTGGAAAAATATGTCAAACGAGGTAAAATAACTACTTGCCTGCCCTAACTTTATTTCCATATATATGTGATCATAAACGTAATTGGTCAATAAACACTTAATTTCTTTATCTCACAAGCAATTAGATAAGCTCACATGAGTCAAAATTGTTGAGAATAATCTCCTTTTCTCTTCAGGAGAAGCAACCCTTTGTTTCTCATGCTAGAGAATTGGACAATAAGCACCAAGAAGCTTTGAAACAGGATGCAGCTGATGGGATCATTAAGGTAATTTCACAATGCAAATCTTGATCTTGTGTTTTAGTATATGTTGTTACTGAAAAATAGATTAAAAGAAAACCTGAGTTGCTCCCTTTTTGGTTTAAAAGGAAATATGATATTGCTCCTATCATTGTAGAAAGTGTTACAAGCTTTATTAGATTCTTTATAGTGAATGTGGTTCAAACACAGTTTGAAAAAACTCTGTTTATGTGCCTTGCCTCGTTTTTTATCCTTTGATTTTGGTAGTCAATAAAGTTGATTTTAATATAAGTAAATATGATAGACGAAAAGGAAGTGGAGTCTAGTTTGTAAACTTCAGTTTGTTCGCATTGTTGCCCTATAGAGTTGGATTAGATGTGGTTAAAATATCTTACAATCATTGCAGTTAGCATATCTCGGATCTCGAGTCAAGTACCGAACGTTGAAATATGATTTGTTTAAGTTAAAAAATTAATTGTTTCATCTTTAATCCAATGGTTAAGAACTTAAGATATGCTGACTGCAATGACCACAAGGTATTTTGGCCGCAGAAAACTATATTCAATGTTGTATTTGTGACCCTAACCCCCATCACTTGTTATAATGAAATGTAATTGTGAGATACAAACTCATCTTTGACATGGTGATTATTTTAGATAAAGTATGGAGCAGATTCACCACTGGTTGAGATTCTTGATAAGGTTATTAAGGTTTTTCTACTAAATCTCGATGATACTATGATTCTAAGTAGTAACTTATTCATTAACATAGTATTCAATTTTTGTTTGTTTGAATGGTTTGCAGACCCAAATGATCTTTAGAGAATCTTCAGCGGATCACTCAAAAGAATAATCTTCCGTTTAAGTATGACTTGTTATTTAATGACAGTAAATATATCTTTCTAACCCGTATCTTTTCATGTATTGAATGAACAATCATTTCATAGGTCTCATCAAATTAGTATCATGGAGACATTGAATGTTGTTTGATTGTTGTACAGGAATCATGAAGCATGAAAAGAGTACGGGTTTGCTTTTGCTAATAGAGGATGTTGATTAGATTGGTTCATATTTTTTGCTGGTGTCAACATCCTTTACTTTTGTCCTTCCAATGTAAATTTTGCATTTTATATAGAATACAAACATTTTGATCGAAATGGGTCGAATGTTACTTGAAGAAAAAGTGAGAACAAGAGAGGACCTTTAGAATTGATATAGTCTTGTCTTCAAAGCATTTTGACTCGCCTTGATACCTCTTAGTGGCGCGATCCGCTTCTGCTGCGTGTGAAGTTTCTGTATTGTTGCAGGGTTATGTAGCTAATATTAGTTATTTTGTTATTAATTCCCGCTGTATAACTTTGCAGCTGGATTCGTGGAGTCAAATTAGTCTTCTGTGTTTGTTATGATATGCACTGCAATCTGCAAGGCTGTTTTGTTCTTAGCTCCATGACCTTCTCTTTGTAGTGTGCTTAGTCGTACTTCGGTTTGGGAGCGGCTTTGCACATCTTGTGCTAGCTTGCTCGGTATTAGTAAAATTCTGTTTATAGACAAAAAGTCAAACTCAAACTCAAACCTCTTCCATTGCTTTTATTTTAATAAAATTGATTTTAAGGGATTAATATCTTCCAAAAATCTTCCAAAAAATGATTTTAAGGGATTTGTAATTTTCCTTCATCAATTTTGAAATGTTTTAGTTTTACAGAGTTCTAACAAGGTTAAGATCATATCGCCAAACTTTTGAAAGTTTGTGTGCTTCATGAGTTTCACTATGTTTAATTATTTATTCACTCCATGAATCATGTATTTGTCCCTTCTGGTTTATATAAACAAATATCGATATGGTAAGGATATTTTGTGTTCTTGTCTATCTTTTATATTTGATCTTTCACCTAACAGGGTAGCTTTGGAATACCCCTATGTTATTATAGATGAAAATTGAAACACAGAGAGAACTAGCTTTGGACAAATCAAGATAATAAGCCTTTCATAGAAGCATTTCCTTTTGGAGTTTTCATTCATCTACCCAAATAATATTTCTATCTGTTATACTAAAGCTTTGTTAGAGATTTCGGTGTCTGCAACAACTGGAATATAACTGTAATAATTTTTAATTTGAAAGTCTAACTCAATTAATAATATCGATATTGTTGGATTGAACAATATCACCTATGTTTGAACCGAGGATATGTAAAAAAAATTGTTTTGCGGATTGTTTAGTTTATGGGATAATAACATTTAAAAAAATTATAGAAAAAACAGATGGATTTGATTGGTGATACAATGACTAGTTGCGTTGTGCACAGTACTTTGCTTGGCTTGTCTATCTATGTTATACAAAAGCTTCTTAAGCATGGTGTACAATACAGAGCTTGGAGAAGTTTAGTATGACCACAATAATATTTGAACACAATCTTTAACCACAAATGCATAAATACCTATCTTCGTTTTCTATAAAATAAATTGTCCCAACAAGATTAAATTTGTCAACGATCATGCAAATACTTCTAATGCAAATATGTGATAGAGATTTATAGTAAACATCTTCATAATAAGTATTACCATTTCTAGAAGGAGAATATAATAGAGGTGAAATGTTACCGTCATAATCTAGTAAAGCTTATGAGAGTATAATATAGTAAAGCTTTTCATAAAGACTGTTACCGTCATAATCTAACCACCTTTAAATGAAATATATATCATAATATATCATCACCAATCCGAGTTTACCAATATCTCGTAGATAAATACACTACCCATCTTGTGATATTCAAAAGGAACTCACTATATATTTTAGCTCGTAGATAAATACACTACTCATCTTGGGATACTCAAAAGGAACACACTGATATTATATTTTTCAAAAGACCTGTTAACTTTAACTACGTGAATGTGGTCATGAATTTCACAAGCACATTAATACTATGTAGACAATATTACAACATGCACATATCTTTAGACAATTCTTTCTCTCCACCTAGGTTTTGCAATCACCAATTATACACAACAACCTTTCATTGAGTTTCTGTATTATCT
>Ga0315914_1008824_pt1 | contig 13245 bp, 7 predicted proteins | sample MpolenodulesMG_FD_203920 | JGI IMG/M metagenome (GOLD analysis project Ga0315914, IMG submission 203920) | Medicago polymorpha root nodule microbial communities from Los Angeles, California, United States - elongated nodules | ecosystem: Host-associated > Plants > Roots > Nodule | place: USA...
ACCCCCTAACTAATTACACGTGGCACCTCACTTAAGGGATGTGAGTGCCACGTCAGCGAAGACTAAGTCAAAAGTGGTCTTGGGGGCCAAAACTGCCAAATATCCAATACATAGGGGACTGTTTTGTATTTTAATTAGTTAGGGGGCCAAAATCACAACTTTTGAAAAGATAGGGGACTAAAAGTGCAATTAAGCCAAAATTAAATGTTCTTTTGAAAATGTTTTCTTTTAAAATAATTTATTTTGGAAGACGCACATTATTACTATTACTATATACTAATACTACCATCTATTGAAATTGTCAATTTCTTTTTAAGATTTGTTGCACTTTAATACTTTTCTTTTGAAAGGATTTGTTGTACTTTAATGCTACTATTATTAGAAGTTCAAAACAAAATAAATAAGAAAGTTGAAACTTGAAAATAGTCCTCTTATTTTCTTCCATGACGTCAAACGGTGTCCTTTTCTTTGTTGCAATAAAAAAGGTGTCTATTTATATTAATTTTTGTGCGGATTGTGAGTTGAAGGAGTAATAGAATTTAGAAAATCTGATTTCCATGTCAATATTAACTTATGCTATCATTGAAAAATTAGTATACGACTAAAATTGTTAGTGTAAAAACTAAAAACAGAGAACACAAACTCATTGAGCAAATAAAACAACCAGTTAGATACAACTATATTTGATGTATTTAATGGAAATAACTGGATTTGAATGGATGCTTTGTGGTTGCAGGGAACGTGTTGACGGCAACAACACACATAATAACAGTGGTGGTGGGTGCAGGAGTGTTGGCTCTAGCATGGGCAATTTCTCAACTAGGATGGATAGCTGGCATACTTGTTATGATCACATTTTCATCCATTTCCATTTACACCTACAATCTTATAGCTGATTGTTATAGATATCCAGACTCAGTTAATGGCAAGAGAAACTACACTTATATGCAGGCCGTTCATGCATACCTAGGTATATATCATGAATAAATCAATTCAAATTTAATTTGATTCCCACATTTATTTATCCGACTCGAGGAATTAATTACGCGTAGAAGATACCTGATTCATGCTAAAATTATACTATGTATATGATAATGTTAAAATTTTGTCCACTATTTTTGTCATCTTTAAATTCATGTTCTATTTCAAATGTTTTAATTAGTTGCACATTTTGTCATTAGGTGGAACAATGCACATATTTTGTGGATTGATCCAGTATGGGAAACTCGCTGGGATTACAGTGGGCTACACTATAACTTGCTCAACAAGCATGGTGTAAGTTGTCACATTGATTAACCATAGTATTTTTGGTCCTAAAATATGTGAGTGAGGTGGTATTACTGTGGTCCTTGAATGCATTGAAGTTACAAAATACCTCAATAAATTGATTAATAGAAGACACATTTGAGGATCAAACTAACTAGCGACAAAATACTTTTCAAGGCTAAACTGACCAATGAAAAAGTGTATTTATTTATATATGTTTTTTTAATTTTGATGCATTCAGTAACTATTTTTCATCTTAATATTTAAGAAACAAAAGCATACTCACTCACCCCATCCCCCTAATTTATGGTATTGTTAATGTATACATGTGGCAGGGCTATAAAGAAATTGATTTGCTTCCACAAAAATGGCCATGAAGCTTATTGCAAGTTTTCAAATAATCCCTACATGCTCGGTTTTGGGATCGTTCAGATTTTATTGTCTCAAATCCCAAATTTCCATAAGTTAACATTGATATCAACTGTTGCTGCTATTACCTCTTTTGGTTATGCATTAATTGGAAGTGGACTCTCTCTAGCAGTTGTGGTGTCAGGTATAACCTTCATCACCTATATCTTTTCAACAAAATATTAACAACATATATTCCACCAAAAGCATGTCAGTGACTACAAAAAACTGAAAAATGATGTGACCAACATTACTAAGGCATTTTTGGCTGTGAATAGGGAAAGGAGAAACAACCAGTTTGTTTGGAACCAAAGTAGGACCAGGATTTTCAGAAGAAGACAAAATTTGGAAAGTTTTGACTGCTTTGGGAAACATTGCACTTGCTTGCTCTTATGCTACTGTTGTCTATGATATAATGGTAAAAGCACGGACTTTACTAAGTAAAGTAACATTATATTATAAATCAGAAATTGACTTGCTTTGCTCTTATGGTACTGTTGTCCATTGATATTAGTTGTCTCTGTGTTTTTATTTAGGACACATTAAAGTCAAATCCACCGGAAAGCACACAGATGAGAAAGGCAAATGTGTTGGGGATCACTACAATGACAATACTTTTCCTTCTATGTGGTTCACTTGGCTATGCTGCATTTGGTGATCACACCCCAGGGAACATCCTCACTGGTTTTGGATTTTATGAGCCCTTCTGGTTAGTTGCTTTGGGGAATGTATGCATTATAGTCCATATGGTCGGAGCATATCAGGTAATCGAATTCCTCTAGTCTATGAATTATTTTGCTCTCAAAAAAATCTGAGTTATTTTAGAATATTGTATAACAAGAGATGTTGATATAATGATCCAGGTGTTAGCTCAACCAATATTTCGTATAGTTGAAATGGGTGCTAACATGACGTGGCCACAATCATCTTTCATAAATAGGGAACGCCTAAACAAAATTGGCTCTTTAACATTCAACATCAACTTATTTAGACTAATTTGGAGGACAGTTTTTGTGATAATGGCTACAGTTATTGCCATGGCAATGCCATTCTTCAACGAGTTTCTTGCATTACTTGGAGCATTTGGATTTTGGCCACTCATCGTCTTCTTCCCGATACAAATGCACATCTCTCAGAAACATATAAACAGATTTTCATTGAAGTGGTGTGTGCTCCAACTATTGAGTCTTGTTTGTTTTTTTGTTTCAGTAGCTGCTGCAGTTGGTTCCATTCATGGAATTAGTAAGAATATCACAAAATACAAACTCTTCATGTATAAACAATAGCCTATTTCAAAATGGAGCCTACAGTTAATGTAGCTCATGTAAAATAATTTTCTTTTGTTAATCTAAAATGTAGTAATCTTGTTTCTAAGATTAAAAAAGACTATTAAACACATTGTTATATCTTGTCCACCAAGTTATTTTGAGAGATACATAGGGATATATATATAGAGAGAGAGAGAGAGATATTTTGATTGAATAATTTTCTGTTGAATTGACGCTAAAATAATTGAGGTTAAAACAATTGTGTAATTTGGTACATAAATTGGGTTTTGAGGAAAAGTACCTCTATATTTGTTTTAGATTTTAGGCAAATTGATTTGGATAGAATCAACGATAAAAAGAATTGATGTTTAAAACTACTAATATATATATATATATATATATATTTGCGTTTTTTTTTTAAGGAATATATATCTGTGTTATGTAATTACATAGTAAAGAGATTGAATCTCACCCTCGAAATGAATTCTACACAATAAAAAAACTATAATAAGAGTTGAAGTGAATTCAATTGAAGTATTTGAATTACCTAATATTTTAATTATTCTAGAATTTCCAATTATCACACACGTTTTAATTGTTGCTTCTATCCTTTCCATGTAAGCATTCTTTTAAGACTTACATGTCCAACTACTAAAGAAAAAGATTTTCACAAAAGAAAAATATCAAAATCAATGTTGATGATCCTCAAAACTGTATTATAAGAGTGTGATCAAAAATTAAGGAAATTAGAATTCTAACAAATTCAAATGCTTCAATTAAATTGTCTTCATTTCTAGATTTTTTTTTTTATAATTTGGATATAGTAATAAAATTCTTCATTCCTAAATATTTTTTATAAAATTTCAAAATGTTGAGTGACAAATTTTCATAATTTTAAAACATAGGGTACGATTTGGAATTTTAAAAAAGTATAGGGACCGATTTATAATTTATGGGATCATTTTGAAAAATTTGAAAAATTCAGGCACCAATTTTAAAAATTTGGAAGAATTAATCGCAAGGACCAATGTGAGATTCACCTTGTATATAGAGTAGAAAAAGCAATTTAAAATTCTTAATTTTCTATTTGAAATTACTTAAATTTAGCTTTGACAACATATTTCATGAAATCCTCATTTTGAACGTTCTTCCAATTTATCATCAAAACATAGAGATTTACTTAAAAGAATCTAAATTACCCTATGGAATTACATTACTTCAAAAAATTCTTCACCAAAACCTGTACGGTATTCGGGGATTGGGTTGTGTGATCTACTATGGAGAATGTGTGGTCGTGATGATTTAAGGATGGATGCAAGAAATGAATGATTTAATAAAGAACTTTTATAAAATTTTGCTATTTAAGGTGCTTAAAGAGTGTCCCAAAGACACTCGTTATCATTTTCCATTAATAAATGCAATAGACATGAGAACTTTCAATTGCTTAAATTTCCAAGGTATATTTAGCTTTAGGGTTTGGTGTTTAAGACACAAAGGAAATGGTCAGCCTTAATTGACATCAATAATTATCTACTTGGACTCTATAATCATCCACCGTTATGATTAGAAGTGTATACTCACTATTGAGTAGAGATAATTTTCATTTCTTAAAATAAATGGACATCATCATCATTATAGTTTTGGTGTATAATCCTAATTGTAAGTCCTTTTTTCTTTATCCCTTAATATAAGTTTTTTTTGCAAAAATTCATATGCATTAATGTTTTCTTTACATAAATGTCCCTATTTAATTTACTATTGAAAAACATAAATACTCTCTTTCTCTCTCTCAATATGAATATTTATAGGGGTGAATATGTAAAACTTCTGAATAATTTCTTACTCCAATTTTTTTTCTTAATTTTCGTGATTTTTCTAAAGGTTTCTATAATAAGAGACAGAGTGTGTGTGTAAAAGAAGATGTTATATGTGTGTAAGAAAAAGAATAAAATGTGTTAGAAATTAGAAAAGTCCTAAACCTCGTAGGATTGCCAATAATCCCTAAAAATTAATAGAAGATTTTTTTAGAATTTTTTATCATCACTTATAGGCATCTTAGAAAAGTTCTCAGAAGAGTCAACCATCCAGCAAGTTTCGACCGACTATAGAGTTCTTAAATTCAAACCTTTCAAAAAGAAGATGGTCTTTGTAGATATAGGCGATAATTATCAATTCTTTTCAGTCATCCTCAACTATATAGTTCATTCATACGCAATCTCTAGATCCATCCCATTTGTGTTTTCTTCCACATAAGTGTGACAAAAGTTGTTTCTTGACCATTCCCCATAGAGTAGCGACACTTGTTTCCCTGGTCGGTCCTTCATTGTGACAATTGCAACGTTAACTCTATTTAGTAGGAAGGATATTTTTCCGGAAAAGGCTCATTTTCTCTTTGACGCAAAACACAAACGAATAAATGAAAAAGTAACCAATTACACACATTCTCATGTCTTTTTTCGCACACGTAAGCACTTCGCTTGCAATAATAGGAAAATGATTAATATCATGAACAATTTTCTCACAAAATAGTCTAGATGTTATATCGTTGGCAGATACCCATGATTTTATAGGAAAAAGAAAGCAGTTACTAAGCAGATACCCATGATTTATTACCTATCTTTCCCTTTTTAATTTCAACCGTTGGATATTATTTTGACATGTGTTACACATCCATGATGGTAAATGAGATAAATGGAGCAAAGGCAAATGGAGCAAAGATGGACTCCTGTTATTCATGCAATTAATGATGTTCTTCAAGATAAATAGTAACGTGCTCAACAAGAATGCAAATTCATTCGATTCTAACATTAACTATATTTAGTAGGAATGATATTTTCGGACAAACATTCATTGTCTCTTTGATGGAAAAAACATGTGGATAAATGAAAGTGACGCCAATCTCGCACATTGTCATGTCATTTATTTTGCAAATGAACGCAAGCATTTCCTATACTATAATAGGACGATGGTTTTTATCATGATCGGTTTTCTCATGAAATATACGTCACACTAAATAGTCATGATATCGTATCATTGACAGAGACCAATGATTTCGAGGGAAAAAAGTAATTGCTCAGCAATATCCATTTTCTTCTTAAAATTGAACAAGTGTTATTCACGATGTTCTTCATGATAAAGAGTAATATATTCGGAAGGATAAAAATTAGGTCAATTGTAACATTAACTCTATTTAGTAGGAAGAATATATGCCGAAAAAACGTTCTCTTTAACATAAAACACACATGAATGAATGAAAATGTCATCAATCACACACATTCTCATTATCATGCCTATTTGCGCATACACACGTTTCCCATACTATAATAGAAAAAGCTTTATGGGTGGTGGATGTGGGGGTTACTTAGCAATGTCTCTTTCTTCTTAAATTCAAACAAGTATTATTCGTGTGGTTTATGATGTTCTTTATATAATAGTTGGTTGACCCCAAAAATCAGAGTTTGAAATTCCCCAATTGATAGGTTATTCGTAAATTACATTGTAAATTATCAATAAGGTTGGTGGTTCTCTTTAACTTGACATAAGGTACAAGACAAATAGTGCAAGAGGTACTCAATTCATATACTGTACAAGATCATAAAACAAGATTAAGAGTAACCTCTGACAATCAAAAGGAAGACAATTCATAAGATCAATACACCACTTATAAAATTGACGGTGGTCACCCTTTATCTTAGTCATACACTATTTTCAATATTGACTCTTAACGAGTCTGAAAACATTCTACCTTTTTTCTATTTCTTAAATAACTGAATGTCAAATCAAAGTTAGACATTTTCCCTTTGACCTTTCACCCTAAAAGAAATATATACCTTGGATAAGGTGTGAAAAACATGTGGCATAACCAACATCACTATGAGCCATTTGTCCAACTCATAACAAATAAAAGAGAGATTTCACATATTGAGAACAAGTGTATTTATCACTCTTGTAGTCTAAATTTTGTAAATACAAAAAAAAATGTTGCATGGAACAGTTAACACACTTTGAATTTAATTCACGTGTAAATATATTGAGGTTTTCTTTAATTATGTTATTGATGTGAAGTATTCTTCAACTTTGTCGATAATTAATTTTTTGTAGGTTCTAAAATATCATCTCTAGTGAGGTCACCCTTCCGTACCAAGTTTTTTTTCTTCTTATCCACAAGGTTTGAATCCAAGACTTTGTTTAAAGAATTTGAATTCAGTTTTACGGACCATTGTATTGTTAAGTCAATTTTATGGGGTTTGACCAAACATTATTAGTTTTTTCTCATATATTTTAAATGGTATAACATAAATATTTTCAACTTTACTTATATTTTTTATTTATTTATTTTGACTTTAAATGGTATAACATAAATATTTTCAACTTTACTTATATTTTTTATTAATTATTTTGACTTGTTGAATATTCAAATTCCTAAAACAATCAAAATAAATATCTTATTTAAAAGAAATTGATAATATAAAACAGTATAAGGGAAAGTTTTTTCGAATATAAAAAAATAAAAAGTATATAAAATTGAAAAAAAAATATTAAACTATTCAAAAAAACTCCTACTAGAAACAAAAAATACAATTTAATTTCATTGAACACTACCTGAATGAAACAAAGGAAGACTAGAATAATAAATAAGAGAAGTGTGCAACGTCAACATGATTCTTGTACTCATTCTCCCGAGAGAGTGAACGACCTACGCGTCATCGCTTCCCATAAGGTAACATTTATTTTGACTTCTATGTCACACTATCAGTGCACTGTGTTCATCTTCATCACAAATAATTAATTGATTCACATTGCTATATCTTTATAAACCTTGTTTGTTATTCATTTTCTTCTTCATAAAATTTCAGAGAGACTTCAAAACTTTATTTTGTTTCTGAGAAATGAAGGAGATTATGGAAGTGGAATCCGGTGTTACAACTCCAAGTGCTCTTCTTGATGATGACGGGAGAACCATAAGAACTGGTATCATTTCTCTTCCTATTCTAATTCTAATTTAGTAATTTCTCTATATTTTCTCCATGCATTTCCCATGCTTGGTTTTTACAATCTCCTTGTTATTTGGTTTTTACCAACCAATAAATCATGCACTTTTTTTCTTATCTCTATACTCCGTCCATAACATAACAAATAATGTATTTGGTTCATGTTTAAACAAGATACATATACATTTTTGCTTATATTTTGTTATGGGGAAGAAAATATCTATATACAAATTGAATATTCATCATGTGTAATTGTGAAAACTAATTCATCGGATATTGTGGGACCTAAGCAAGCAATAAATTCTTTGAGTTTTTCTAACTTTTTTTTTTTTTACAAACAGACTTAAAGTTCTAACTTAAGATCTGATTAAGCTTTGTGTATATAAAACTATATGAAATGTAATTACAATGACAATTTGAGTTAAAAAATGAAAATTAATAAAACAAAAACCGCCAATTCTTTAATTTGCCCTTATGATTCATCGAACGTTTCTTGCACTATTTTTAATTTTTGTGCTTCATGAATTTACCCTTTTGATCACTAAACTATCATTTACTCCACAAACTAGTACGTTAAATATCAAAAGGGCAATCACTAAACTAATAGGTAGTAATATCTATAGACAATCAAAAGGGCAATCCCTAAACTAATAAGTATCTAAAGACAATCAAAAGGCAATCACTAAACTAATTTTTTTTATGTTCTTTTACATAATCTAGTCATCAACTACTTTTCCCAAACCTAGAACTGTCGTGATTTAAAATTTTGATACATAATCACTAAACTATTTTATAGATTAGTTCTCATGCTTTGTACCGAAAAAATAAAGATTAGTTCTCATGCACAAAGGATTATTCGCTTGTATTCTGTTTTTGATTAAATTATTATAATTGTTCGTTTAAAACTAACACAAAAACAATGACAATTTTGATTAAAAAAATATTTTGTAATAACTATTTATTATTTTATTAATAATTTCATTTACTAATCTTTTGATAGCAAGTGTATATATGGATTATATGGGATTGCAAATGAGTCGATTTGTGTCGAACTTGTTTCAGCTTGACTTAACTAGAGTTTGATACTAACATTTTCTTTAAATTTAAACTCGACTTTTCAAGTATGCAAATAAAACAATTCAATTTATTATAGTTCGAATCACATAATTTAAAAGTCAAACAATTAACAAAGATCTTTGACCTATGAAAAATATAAATAAAAATTAGATCTATGAAAAACAATTCTTTTTTTTTTATTTTTGGATAAGATCGTTGTGCTTCAAATGATTAATTATATGTCTACTTTATATAATTCTCGGTAAAATAGAATCACCGCATAAATGAATTTTGTGTGCTTTGCTTCCCAGCGAAAAAACAAGCACAAGGTTTTTTTTTCCTTAAAAAAAAACACAAGGTTTTTTTTAGTGTGGTATTAAAGTTTTTTTTTTAAGAAATGATTAAAGTTAAAAGTATATTTTATCAAAAAAAAATTAAAGTTAAAGTATGTATATTTTTTAGTCAAAAAGATAAATTTAAATAAATAAAAGAAAGAGATACATATAGACTGGGGGACATTAAACCTGAGCTGGTACAACCCAAACGGGGATACAACAGTATAAATCAGACCTAGTGATCAACCCTAATCTATCCTAACAATAATTCACTAATTACGGGAGCAACTCAGCGAACCTGCGTACAGGCACGAAATCATGTTACAAAAACATGAAAACTGAACTTCATGAATAACTGTTAGGGTTTAATTTTGGCGAATGGATCGACCACCTGCACGGTATCAAGATCCAAGCGCCAACAGCTCCCTGAACAAAGCAGCAAGCAAAAAGCTCTTTCTAGCACGAAGCACCAGCGTGTAGGCAGACAAGACGACTTGAAGAAGTAAGCCACCAAACACAGTCGATTTCAAATAGACGCGTAAGAACTTAGATCGAGGGATAAATCTTATAAATCATACCCTTTCGGATTAACAAAACCAGACCCTTTCGAGTTTTTGAGTCACAAACACGCAACCACTACAAAATGAGTAAGTCTAAATCACTCAATCTCGTATCGAACAACATAACAGTCGTCGGAGACCCACAAAACAAACACAAACAAACATTCCACGACCATCAAACAAAACAAAACACACAGATATCACTGGAACGACAACGGAAAATACCCACTTAAACCCGAAAGAACGAATATGAGTTTGTCGAACGGTGAGAAACTACCGATGAACAAGACATAAAGGCCCGTCAGCGAACAACCGGCAACTGACGAAACAAACACAACTGACGAGCAACAAAAACCACATGAGGGAGCCTAACACCAACCCAAGCACAACAACACAATCCCGAAACAAACCACCTCCCGACCACCACCATCGACCGACGCGCGTGAACACACCACTTTTGCGAGAGCAAAACTAGAGGAGACCCAAAACGAGCCAACCACCCCTTTGGGGACCCAAAGCCGAATATGGAAAAGAGGAGCTTGTACAACAACAGATTGACAATTGGCGGAGGAGATCTGAAATGAAACAGCAGCCACCGATGAAGGAATGGTAAGAGGGTACCAACTCTGGTGGAAGGAACGAGAGTCCTATGGTGGTGCGGCCAAAAGGGCCGAGCACACCACCTCTCAGTCATGACTACATCTTGGCAGTTTGGGTTTGGATTTTGGAGGAGGGTTGAAGTTTGAAACGGCGGAGAGGAAGTAAGAAGGAAGTTTTTGACGAGAGAAGTGAGAGCTTTTTAGAGAGAGACAATTTTATGTCATACAATTTTAAAAATTGAAGTATATATATTCCTGCAAAAAGAAGGTTAAAGTATATGTTAATATTTTTTTTCTTTCAAATGTCTTAATAAGTATATATAAAATAGTCTGAATTATATTTTTATCCCTGAAATTCTTTTCATTTCTTTTTAGTCCATTAAATTATAAACATTAGATGATTTGTCTCCTTTTTTTTTCTTGTCATTTTGATAACTTAACTTACAAATATTAGATATTTTAATCCTTTAAATTACAAAATTTAGACATTTTAGTCCTTTCTATTAGAAATCCAAATGTCTTAATATTTGAAACTTAAAAGTCCAATATTTATAAAGAGTTATATAAAGTTAAAAATAACATATTTTAAGTTATATACTTTTGAACCAAACAAGTACAGTTGTATCAAATTCAAGGAACTCAATATGCCAACCTCCATCTTCTATAAAGTTTGGGAAGCATGTCGTTCTCCCAAAAAGTAATTGTTAATTAAAATAAAATCAAATGAATCCTATTAACAAATAACAATGGATTGATCTCTTTAAAAAAAACAATGGATTGATCTAAATGGTAAAAGATTTTGACTTGTTAAATAAGTGGTTAAATGTTTGATCCTGATCCTAACAAGTTCATTGATTGAAATTAATCATCGTTAAACGACTGAAACTTTGTACATATAATGGTAATAAAAAAAAATCAAACAAACACTAGTAAGTTTTTTTAGTCTCTTATACTATAGTAAGCTTTTAATTACATCTACTAAAAATTGTTACATTATTTTAGAGAACAGTACAAAACTTAAAAGTTGTTATAGTTACATAAACTCTAACTAGATAAGTTCCTTTTAATGGGGTTGGTTTTGAATGAGAATTGCAGGAACAGTATGGACTGCGAGTGCACATATCATAAATGCAGTTATTGGGACTGGAGTGCTCTCCTTACCATGGGCTATGTCCCAAATGGGTTGGGGTCTTGGAATATCCTGCATTTTCATCTTTGCTGGTGTTACACTCTACACTTCAAATCTTCTTGCTGATTGTTACAGATCACCTGATCCTGTTACTGGCAAGAGAAACACCACTTACATGGAAGCTGTCAAAACTAACTTAGGTGGAAAACAGCACGTGTTTTGTGGATTGGTCCAATATGGTAACCTTGCTGGCTTTACAATTGGCTTCATCATAACAACATCTACAAGTATAGTGTAAGTTTTTTTGTTTTTGCAAATAGAAGAAAGCATGAATTATTAAATTTTATATCATGTAATTATAGTAGTGTATCATCATTTCAATTAACGTGAAGTATTAATGATGTTAATTGCATGTATATTTCAGGACTATACTTAAAAACAATTGCTTCCGCAAGAATGGGTTTGAAGCTCCATGCCGTTTTTCTAATAATCCATACATGATTGGTATTGGAATCATTGAAATAATACTTTCTCAAATCCCCAATTTTCACAAGTTATCTGTGCTATCAATCATAGCAGCTTCCATGGCTTTCGGGTACGCATCCATCGGTGTTGGACTTTCACTCGCAACCGTTATCCAAGGTTAGTTAATATCTCTCTCTTTCCTGAGTTCTTTGATTGATAAATCTATCTTTGAGTTATATATTAAGTAAAGTAAAAAACGAGTAAGAGGAATTGACGTTAATGTTGCAATCACTGCTCAAGTTTACTTTACTAGACAACTCTATATTTAGTAGAGCCTATTGCTAATTTGAGTTGAGAATTTCTTTTTCCACTCTCCTTGCTTATTGCGCGCCCTTCACTTTTTTCATTTTCAAATAACCCTTGTTTTTCACTGGATCAGTTTCTAAGAGCACTTATATTTCATATGTTGACATATTTCAAATTATATAATTTAAACTATTCGTATTTTTTTTTTATTATGTTTTCCAAACTATTTTGAAACAAGAAATGTAGGAATCAGGGTGATTTAAAGGTGTTTTCTGAATTTTATGGGGATTAAAGTTAAATAATTTGAGTTTTCTACGATATTTAGAATTATATAATCCAAATGAGGATAAAATGAGAAAAATGGAGGACACACTAGAAAGTAAAGACTAGTAAGATAGGAAAAGAAATTCTTACTTGATTTATATAAGGGATTTACTTTTCCCACCCTATGTCTTTCCTCGCACGCCCTATTTTTTCCAAAATTACCATCGGAGCATTCCGGATTATATAATCCGAACACGTCCGGATTGTATAATCCGGATTCCACCAGTACACAGAACTGAAACAGATTTGCATGTCGTTGTGGTTTTTATCATTGTTTTTCAATAAATCATTATATATGTATGTATAAAAGGCAATTAACTTAAATATTATATCAAAAAATGATTATATATATATATATATATATATATATATATATATATATTCCCAAAAAGAATTGAATTTATATCATTACATATTTCACCTAATGATATACATTTCAACTAAACTAATGATATATATCTAATCTATGGCGCCGAAAGATCAATGAGATTATCATCCACTTCAACCTTCACACCAGGACCAGGACCAACCCTCTAAT
>Ga0315914_1008825_pt1 | contig 13244 bp, 9 predicted proteins | sample MpolenodulesMG_FD_203920 | JGI IMG/M metagenome (GOLD analysis project Ga0315914, IMG submission 203920) | Medicago polymorpha root nodule microbial communities from Los Angeles, California, United States - elongated nodules | ecosystem: Host-associated > Plants > Roots > Nodule | place: USA...
GTCCCTCACCGGTGAACCACGAGAAAAACACCAATAGATTAAATAGGTGGTTCAGATTTATTTAAATTAAAAGAGAGAACATGTAGAACTGCTCACATTCAATCATATCCTGCAATGGTTTTACCCTATGTTACAATTCGTGTAGAAATTCTTCCCATAATCAGATAACTGCTCTTCCCCTCAAACCATCAAATTTGTAAATCAAATTACATGAACCCTAAAATTAAAATAAAGTAAATTCTTTGAGCTTCTATGGTTTGACTATGCGTGGAACTGTTATTTGCTGTGATGCAGGTGTTATATCAGGATCTCTACTATATAGGTGTATAGTAAGATATGGATACCACGACGTTCATCAAGATGTTGATTCCTTTGAAACCGAACTAGTAAAAAAGTTATCTTATTTTATCCAATACGATTGGTATCAAACTCGCGGGAGTAGTATGAGCATTGAGGATGATGGTTCACACTCGAACAAATCATCTAGTTACATATTAACTGTAATTGGAACAATTAGCTTTTTCCGTATGTTACAAAAAGCATTTTCCGTTGATATTCAAAGAATTTTTTTTATTTTAATTTTAAGGTTCATGTAATTTGATTTACAAATTTGATGGTTTGAGGGGAAGAACAGTTATCTGATTATGGGAATAATTTCTACACGAATTGTAACATAGGGTAAAACCATTACAGGATATGATTGAATGTAAGCAGTTCTACATGTTCCCTCTTTTAATTTAAATAAATCTGAACCATCTATTTAATCTATTGGTATTTTTCTCGTGGTTCACCAATTGGACCCTCACCCTAGAATCCACCATTTAAAATATATTTGAAAAAATGTAAATGCAAACCGCCCAATTACCAAGAAAAAATAAGATTTGCTTGACTCCTAATATGCAGGGAATCCAAATCCAACAAATGAATGTATTTACTCCTACCTCCTTCGGTTGATTGTGCGAAGTGTGAAATGCTAAAAATCATAGGAAGGAGTAAGGACAGTTGCTAAAGAGACCCTATACCATCTCAATCAACAAAGTAAACAAACCTATTGTAGATTTGACAAAATCATCCCTACATTGTTATATCCATAGCCAATTAACTGAGGTGCCAAGAAATTTTAGTATTATACATAACAAAATGCAACACATAAATCTAAATCTGTAACTACAAACATTTGTACTATTTAAGAATAAAAAATTGAACAAGGCTGCAACCTACCAACACTAGGACACCGAGACAATGAAATCTAAAAAGTTATACGACAATGCGCAGTTTCTCAACAATCCTTGGCTGCCGAAGGATTTACATCTGATGAAGGATTATCTTTGGGGCATGGAGGTGCAGTTGCTCTCATTTTCAAGTCACCTGATTGTTGTTGTTGTTCCTGCTGCTGCTGCTGCTGCTGCTGCTGCTGCATTTGTTGCTGTTGCATTTGTTGCTGCTGTATTTGTTGTTGTTGTTGTATTTGTTGCTGAAACTGATGTTGCTGCTGTTTCTGAGGATGAATTTGGAGCTGTTGAAACTGTTGTGCAGCCAAAAGAGTGTGCATGGCATGATTATTATTGGGATAGAACTGTTGCCCTCCTCCAAAAGAAGCAAAGTTCATAGGTCCTCCATTTGGCGGCATAGCTTGCCCAGTAAGTACTTTCAAATGTGTAATTTCCTCTTTTAACGCGTCATTTAAAGCTACAGGAACAAAACAGAAAGTGAATTATTTCTCATAATATTAGTAGTGCAAAGATCAAGATAAACTGTCCACCTTGGATATTCTCAAGCTTATATATTTAAAGCTGTGAAACTCAAATTTCAAGTAAAATTGCATATTTCAGCTTTATTCAACCAGAAAACCAACCCAACAACAAAATTTTGCAGCCAGCTTCACACTAAAAATGCACCTTCACCCAAGACAAATATTTAATCTATCGGGAAAAGCTGACTTCATATACCATATTGTAAATTGCAAGGATATTGCACACAAACCATGTTGCATTAAATAAATACTTTTCAGAGATAGAGTTAGAAAGAGAAGCAACTAAAGCAGCAGAGTAGTGGCTTCAGGAAACATTTATATAATGTCGTGGACTTACCATCCTGCAAGTGAACTTGTTGCTCCATGGTTTGCAACCGCAGCTTCAGCTCACTGTTCTCAGAATTCAGTCCACTTGTATCTCTCTGTTCATAATAGACCAAAAAAAATTAATATAGTCCTACTATTAGCTTTTCAACCAGAAGGTGATATAGTAATTGGCAGTAGCAAAGCACTCAACATCTGAATAGAAAGCACAAATGTAAATACCTGTAAGAGAGTTAACTGTGCAGACAAAGATGTTGCTTCCGTTTGCAATGTCTGCACTTTCCTTTCAAGCTCAGCAATATAGCGCATCTTCCTCTCTTTTGACCTTGCCGCAGACTGCCTATTTGCCCATATCCTGTTACACACAAATGTAAGCAGTGTTTGTCGAAGTTGGAAAGTTCATCTACCCAAACCAAAAAAGAGATAGAAAGAAAAAACAGAAAATAGTCCATACACCCATCACTTTTCAAGTGCAGTAGATAAAGCAAAATAGGCCCAGGGGATAATGCCATATATTGATGAGCTGGAACTTACAACAGTAAAAAGATGAATAGACTGTGCCCTCTAAGGGAGGCCATTCTATCCGAGAGCAATTGGGGGTGACGCAGAAGCTACCCGGGTAGGGTAAGATATGATATCAAGCAGCCTCATGCAGGTAACCAAACCAGCGTAAGAAGCTTATCTAAGGCATCGGTCGGTCCTATAAACGGCGGCAGCGGTGTGAGGAATTAACGACCGGACGTGCAGCAACCTAGGGATCACCAGGCAGCTCTTTCGCTCATAATGGGATTTTTTGGAAGAGTAACCACACCCAAACAACAGTTTTAGAAAGTAACTATTGTTCAAATACTACCAAAACAATGGTGAGAGTGTGTAACTCTAATTAGTGTTATTATCAATGAGATGTTGTAATTTTCCTTCAAGTAAATAAAACACAGCCTGGTGCTATAGAGCTACTTCCATGACGACATCTAGGGAAGGGTTGGACCAATTATGGGTCTATTGTGGTTAGTCTTACCTAGCATTTGCAAAACATTTGCAAGAGACTGATTTAACAAATTGACCTGTGACTTTATAGTCATACAGCAACTATTCCAACATTTTCTTTTAGTAGACCTTAGAACAACAGCAGCAACTAAGCCTTAGTAGACATTAGAAAAATCTTACAATTTTTTAAGCCTCCTTATCAATTGCAAAGTATACCAAAACCTACAATATTTGTATACCAGTATAACACAAAAAAAAAAAACAAAAAAAAAAGTATAGTGTTATTGTGGTTCATGTTTTGGAATGCCTTGTTTTGTGTTTATTAATTTCAACAGGAAGCCACTTTTGTATTATACATAGGTCTTCTAGAATTAATCTACAGTTCCATTTCTGAGATTTTTTTCACATCAATTTTTTCTTAAAAACCAAAACCCTATCCTGTCTCAAAGACTCAATGCATTTTCTAAAATTTGATATCCCATCCTGCCTCAATAGTTTTGCTAAACATGTTTATAACCTATATAGTATTGCTATATCCGGCGAATAAAATTATCCCGAAAGGATAGTGAAAGAGAAATTAGCCAATGACAAAACAGAGCTTTGCGGAATTCACGGCATGTTGGTGAAAAAAAGGTGGAAGTCAATAATACAGACTGGGTGGAATACACGTCAGGATGATTTCGCGTGATTACAATTCACTACAAATAGCATTTTTGCTAGCTCTACACCTAATTTATGAATGCTAAATTACACACTAATAAACCATAGAGAATAACGTATAACATTTGGGATAAAAACAGTGTTTTGCTATTGCTTTACAAACAATTATGTAAAATAATTAAGAAACATTATGGTACAAAATGTCATGTCTAGAAATAATACCTTTTTGCACGCTTGGGGTCAATCAAGGCAAGTTCTGCAAGCTTGGCCGCTGACATTGCTTTTTTGGAATCAGCTGCAGACATGTCATCTGAACCTGAGACTAACATCTCAGGTTTGATTGTTGTTGACCCATCCATGGACTGGCTGTGCTGGTGTCTGATTCTGGGCCTTTCATTTGTAGTACCAACTGCCATATTTTCCCCAGAAGAGGTACCTCCTCCTGATGTCTGCCCTACCGACATTGGTGCCAAACCCGATGCTCCGGCAGCATTAGACCCCTCACCCATTTGAAAATTAGACGTTGCTGACGACGAATTGAACTTATCCATATCAAGGTACATGGACAACAAATCTTCCTCGGTATCATCAGAGAACGACGGTCCATCAGCACCACCAACTACACCGAGGTCACTATCAAAGCTAATATCATCCGGCAGGGTAAGAATCTCGGAATGAGCACGTCTATGACCTCTATTTCTCGGAGGATTGTCAGACATTTTGCTTATATCATGACTAAAGCCACTAGAATCTGAGCTGGTTCCAGGAACAAGCGGCGGATACGACGATGATGGGGGTTCAGATTTCACATTGAAACCACTTCCAGTTGGTGAATAACCTGGATAACGTCCTGATGGAGGTGGAAAACCACCGCCAAGACCCAAAGATTTGTCCTTTTCCATTCAAAATTGCTTGACCCTAAACAACACTAAGCAATCACAACCACTAATCCAGTTCAATCACTTCAAAACCCTAGTAACAAATTGATGAAAATAAATCAATTAAAAATCAATTTTTAAACAACCCAATTTCTTAAACTAGCTCATTAGAACAATAAAAAAACAAAAGAGAAAAATTGGAAAGAAAAAACATAAAAAATAAAAATGAATTTCGTTGTTGAAATTTGAAATGATGAAGGAGTGAGAAGTTTTACCTTTGCGCCGCGTAGATCAGGGAAGATTGGAGCAGAGAATGAAAACCCTAGAAATTGAGAGAAAGGGGAAATGGTTATCGGAATGAAGAGAGAGAAAGTGGAGATCTGAGAGAGAGAGAGAATGAAAAACTGAAGCTTCAAACTCAAGACATCATTCCATTCTCGTCAACGAATCAAACCCATACAGTTGGTACAATTTGTATGTATTATACGGTACATGTCTTAAACCATCTAATATTTGAAAAACATTTTTTTTTTATGACAATTTTGTCTCTTATATTCACGTTATGTTTTTATTTTCTTTCTTTATTGTTTTGATTTTTATGTCAATATTTTATTTTATTTTGTAAAATTTTGGTTTTCTTTAAAGTTTTCATATAAATATAAATAGATGTTCAAATAACACAACTCATTATTCTATTAGGTTTGTGAGTTGTGACGATGGTATTGATCCGCTCAGATTAGTCGATCTTTGAATCAAATATTAGATTTGTTTATCATTAAACATTACTCTTAATGTACTAAATATATTGTTTAAGCATCCTTCTAGTTTTAAGTTTATTATTTTTCCCTCTTAAATCTAGAGTAGTGATATCCGTACAACTAGGGATGAGAATAAGCCAGGTCAAACCATGCTTTGATAGGCCTGAGTCTGGCCTAAGAAACTTTATGCAAGCCTCAGCTTGGCCTATGGCCTTTCATAGGCCTATTTTTTTTGTCTGGTCTGACTTGGAAGCCTATTTACAGGCATACTTCACATTAAAGTAATTAAATATTGCTTCTTCAGAAAAAATAAAAATTAAATATTCATTTTTGTCTGCTTTTAAATAGGTCAAATTGGTCTTAAAGCCTATTTCATCGTAAGGTCTATCTACTGTTATAAAACACTGTTCTTAAAGAAACATAAATATAAATTATTTTGTAAGTGTTTTTGAGTTTCAAGATCCTTTTTAGATCAAGACATCGTCCCCTTTTAAAATACATATAAATCATACGTAAACTCTCACACTAACACATTGATTCTTACGGAAAATGGGACGGAAATCTTTGGGGTTTGAAAACTTTCAAACCATAGATAATCAATATTAACATCAAGAATTGTAGGAAAAGTTAAAATATAGGTAACTTTGAATTACTTTATTTCACCAGTCGTGTTTTGAATTACTCCCATCCTTTTTAAGTGCATGAGGTACTGAGTTGAGTTTGACCAATGTTGCAATTGATTTCCTTCCCGTATAACCTTATGAAAACATGCTCGCTCCTTCAGTATTTAATGTTTTTTCCTTTATTTTTAACTACTCCCTTGTTAACATCCTTGGACTGCACTTGACCGTTAACAAGGTCCTAACAAAGATTTTGTTTTTATTTCCTCATGATTCATGATATCCATTTTAATGTCATTTAATTCATCAACTCTAGGTGGATTAGGTTTCTTTTGTCTCGAGGCCGCTATTGTCATCAATTTACTTTCTTTTTTTTCACACGTCAAATATCTTCCAACATTTAATGTTCCTACTTATGTCACAAGCTTGCGTTACCAAGCTCAGCTCATCAATTTACCTTAGTTAGTGATTGTTCATGTAACTATTTTACCAAGAAACTCACTGTAATAATCTTCTTTGTTAAATTTGTGTTTGATTTTTTTTTCTAATCCCAACAAGATGAACTAGGTGAATCACACTCTCATATCTTTGATTCCAAAGTGCCATGAGTCGGCTAAAGTTACTCAATTACGCCTTATTTTTCCTTGCAAAGTTATTTTTAAAATTGTGGTTTCTTAGAGATTTAGATCAATCATTTATCATATTGCGTCTAGTAATCAAAGTAGCTTTTATTCCGAGCAGAAACATAGTTGAATATATTCTTGTACTCGAGGAAATTATTTATAGTCTTAATCATATGCATGGAAAAAAGGGTTTTGTGATCTCAAAGATTGATATGAAAAAATCTAGATAGAGACTTTGACCTTTCTAAACTTACTAATGTAGATTGATAACCAAGAAGACGTCGGTTTTTGCCTTGTATTTATTCCCTAATTTTATGATGTCTTTAGTGATTGCTACAACCTAGTTTAAAAGCAAAGATGGGACAAAGAAGTCAAGACAACATAACTACTAGTGTTGTTCAAAGAATTCAAAATGCTACAACCTCTATCATCTGAAGAATGTTCTAGAAGTTTCAACAACTATTCATTCTGAAGCGCGAAATATTCAAATTCAGAAGGAAGGCGCATGGTGTGCATGCAATGTAATAGTTAGTGTATGTTTTCTCTATAAATTGAAACTTAAACTCCATGCAAAGGAGTTCATTTCCATTTGACAAAACTACGACTACTGAAAAACATGTTTGCCAAGATAACACTCCTACCGGCAACATTGAAAGAATGGTGTATGAACTCATTTCCCTTTACACACACTTTGTGAACTTATCTTTTTTCTTTTCATATATTAAAAAAACTAGTATGTTCTTTCGATTCACAACTGTGATACTTGTCTTGCAGTAAACCTATCAACTAAGAATCCACTTAAGGACCTGACTCGAGTCCTAGATTGCTCTTCGAATCCATTTGTTGGGTTGACACATTCTTTAATCAACAAATTGGAACCCCCTAATGGGACACTAGTTTGAGATAGTGTGCGTCATGTTTCTAGCTATCAGAAATGTATACTCAAAAATACACACACAGCGTGGCTCCTTCCAAAAGAAGAAATGCTAACGACAGTAACAATTCGATTGAAGATGAACACGAGGTCATCTGCCTCAGAATGTTGATCTTATTCATCAAGGAGAATTAACTTCGAATCCTGTTTATAGTCGGATTGAAACCGGTTCCTGAGGCAAGTCCATAAACCCAAAGGATGAATTCCACAATGCATCCATATGGATTACCACCATGATATGTTCCTCCCATCATGAGAAATAACCTACCAGGATCCTTCCAGATTAGAGATGTAGGGATTCGAAAAGATCATATTGGAAGGATTTAGCCAAAATTCAAAGAAAAGAAGGATGAATCGTTAGATAATTACATCAGTAGATTTGGATTAATGAAGGCTAGATACATGACAATGATCGCCGAATATGAATTGGTTCTAATGGCTACACCATGCCTAAATTATGCAGTTCGAAAAAAATGGTTAGCCAACAATTAAGAGAGACCCTCTCAATTGGCCTACACTTCCAGGAAGATCGAAAAATTGAATATTGAGAAAGAGAAATTTAAAAAACAAAAGCATTATCCTTGAATGAGAAAAATTATAGTCCTTAATAACTAATGAGACAAATAAAGTATGGAGAAGTTGTAAGCTGTTCTTGATGCTTGTAAGAACAAGACTGAATAATTTTTTTATGCCAACATAATGTTTTTTTTCTGGTGTAGTGTAAATTGTTCAGGCCCGTGTTTAACTTTACTAGAACTCTTCTGTTATGATACTATTGCATCAATATTGAATGGTTTTGGTGCAGTTTAATAAAATTTTGTTTTTTCAAAACAAAAACTTAACACCATATATATATTGAGAGAATGTCAAAAAATAAAGTAATGTTAAATTCAACATAATCTCAAAATAGGTTAGGTTTCTCTAACAGTAAACAAATTCACCATTAAAATAAACTCAGATATTATTTGTCTAGCAAGGAAATAAGTAAAAATAAACTTATATGGGTCAGCCGGACAGGCTTAACTAGTATACATCTGTGTTCGCGAGACGAATAGCTAAACCCTTTATTTGAAACCTTGCAAGCTTGCAAGTTTCAGCATTAATAACATGCCCTCCATTATTTTCTACACGGTATACCAAATAACTGTCATTTGGACCAACATCAATGTAAACCGTTGTATTCTCATCAATTACTTTTCTTGCAAGCATCCTAGACAGCACTGTCACAACCTTTTTCTCAAGCCACCTTCTAAATAACATTTTTTTCTATAAGATAAAGATTAAAATGATATAATAGTAACACTTACAGGATCATAGCTCTCAGCAAGTATATAATCCACTGCTCCATCTGTAACTGCCAATGCGGTTCCTTTCTTACCAAGACGATTAGCTACATCCTTGATTTGCAACCTTGCAACCTTCCTCAATTGCTGGTGAGAAAGAGGATTGAATACTACAACTTTGGTCAAATGATTCAACAATTCTAGCAGGAAATGCTCACTGACTTCCTGCATTACTCGATCGTGAGCTACTTGCATGGTACATTTTCCTGAAAGTCCACTTAGGAGATGATCAGCACCAAGGTTCGAGGTCATGATAATGACCGTGTTCGTAAAATCCACAGTTCTGCCTTGTCCATCAGTTAAACTTCCATCCTCTAAGATATAAAGTAGTTTGTTGATTACAGAAGTATGCGCTTTCTCCACTTCTTCAAAAAGTAGCACACTGTTTGGCCTTCTTCTCACAACTTCTGTTAATCGTCCAACAAACCTGAAAATTCAATTCAGAATAAGTGAATGAAACATGAGATGCATATTTTGAACTCAAGATAAGTTTAAGACTATAAGTCTAAACTAGAATTGAAAAAAACCAATGATGTCTGAAAAACAATTTCAATCTTAAGTTGAATTGACCGACATTTGAAATATTGAAAGACCAAATTTGTAGCTCTTATTTCACATGGACAAAACACTTATGTGTTTTATGTCAAAGAATCAATTTAGCCTTTTACTATAATCAAATTCAGTTGGTAATCCAATAACTTACCCTGGTGCTGCATCAATCAATCTTGACACATAGTGTTGTTCCATGTACTCCGACATGTTCATTCTCACCAACTGATTTTCATCATCAAATAGTTGCTCAGCAAGAGCCTTAGCAAGTTCTGTTTTACCAACACCAGTTGGACCAAGGAATAGGAAGGAACCAATTGGATGTTGAGGTCTTCCTAAACCAACTCTCCACCTCAATACAGCGTTAGCAACAGCATTTACTGCTTGATCTTGTCCCACAACTCTATTGTGCAACCTGTCACCAAGTCCAAGAAACTTTTCTTTCTCATTTTCGCCAAGTCGGGTCACTGGTATACCGGTCAATAGGCTAACAACCAAAGCTATTAGGTCTGGTCCAACAGTTTTTGTCAACATCAAGCTCTCATCAGTGCTATCTTCAAGCCGTTGAATTGCATCTTCCACATCATCAATCGCACCATATCGTAGGCTTGCAGCTCTTGCTATATCATGCCGCCTCTCAGCGTCCTGTAGAGACAAGATAAGCTCTTCACATTTCTGCTTCAGCCTTTGAATTTCATCAATCCTCGCTTTCTCTTTTCTATACTTCATGACCAGAGTTAGAAGCTTGTCTTTTAAGTCGTCAAGTTCTTTCCGCGCCTACAAATAATATCAACAATTAGAACAATCAAACTAACATAAATACACAAAATAAAATTAAAATAATCTATACTATGAAGAAAAATACACAAGCTAAAATTGCTAAAACAAAGACTCGAAATCCATACTTACATCTGCAAGACGAGCTTTGCTAGCATTGTCATCTTTTTTCGCCAAAGAAAGAAGTTCCACTTCCAGTTTCACTCTCTTCCTTAAAATAATTTCAATATCCTTTGGCTGACTATCAAATTGAACTCTAACACCAGCAGGATTCATCTTTTACCTACTACATTAAAAAAAACATGTAAATAAAAATATCAACATGACAAGATAATCATAATGTATTTATGATCAAAAAAACACAAACTAGAATACCTAAATATTAATCCGGTGAAAACCCTACTTAACTATCTTTATTTTAAGGAAACCCTACTTAACTATCTTTGTTTTAAGGAAACCCTACTTAACTATCTTTGTTTTAAGAAAACCCTACTTAACTAATAGCCCTTGTCAATTCTCAGTACGATGTAACGTACCTTTGATTTCAAAAGACCAAAATTTTGTTCTTCTTTCTGTGACAATTTCGAGAGCAAGTGAACGACTATTTATATAGGAGTATAGGACCGAAGCAGGAAAGTTCTCGTTTAAAATATTTTTGGTTTAAATCTTTTAAAGATACCACAAAACAGTTTTTACTATATTTACTCGCTTCAAATCTTTTAACTCCTTAGTTAGAACTAGACATGGCAACGGGGCGGATCGGGGGCGGTTTTAAGCATTCCCACCCCCGTTTCCATGCACCCGCCCCCGCTCCCGTCCCCAAACCATATCAGAGGTAAAAATTGAACACCCAACTCCGCCCCCAATGAGGACGGGTCTCTCGGCCCTGTCCCACCTGCGAAAACTCTATTTTTTATAAAATATTTAAAAAATGCATATTTTTTTCATTTTTTCCATAGCAACAAAAAACAATAATTATATTAATAATTAAATGTTTCATAAACTTTTTTCAAAAGAGCAAAATAATTATAATAAATATGTTTCTAAAGAGTAATAATATATTAAAATAGGTTAGTGCTTATAGAAATAAGATTAAAAAATTTAATAAAGTATATTTCAAAAAGTGTGTGCGGGGCGGGTGTAAGCATCCCCCACCCCTGTACTAAAAATCCAAATTTCCCCCACACCCAATTAAATCGGCTTTTCCCTGTTAAATTCGGTGCAGGGGCGGCCGGGTCCGCACGCGGACGGGTTTTATTGCCATGTCTTGTTAGAACTAAAAAGAAAATAAATCTTTTAACTCCTTTTTTTTAATCCTTTAAAAAAAAACTCCTTTTTTTTAAGTCATTTTTGTCAAAAAAATTACAATATGGTACATACCATATCAAAATGATGTGTACCTCTCTTCCTCTCTTTTCTCTCCTTTCTAAACCTAGCCGTCACCATCTTTTTTCTCTTATCTACCGAAGATCGGTGATTTGGACACACATAAATAAAAAAATTGAAATTTGAATTTAGATTAAATTATTAACTTTTTTTTTGAAGAAAAATTATCAAACTTATTGAAAAGGTATTTTAAAACAATTAGATTATTTTTTTTAAATGTGTATATTTGGTTAGACTTAATGAAAACTTATGTGTAGTTTGTTGATATATTTATGCTACATAAAATGTTAAAAATTAATTAAATATTTAAATAAAATATTTAGTGGATAAGGTCAAAGTAATGTATGTAATGTATGTAGTTTGTTAAAAAATAAAAAATATTGAGAAAAAAATGTAGAAATGATGTGGCATAAAAAACCTTGTTTTAAAAATTTACTGTTGATTTTTGTAAAAAAATATGGGTTTAATTAATGATTTGGTCCTTAAGTTATTTGTTGGTTACATTTTGGTCCCATAACTTATTAACGTTACAATCTTATCCCTTAAGTTAGTATCTGTTAGCCAAATACTTAAGAGACCACATCATTAATTAAGCCAAAAATATATATATGTATACACTGTTGGTTTGATGAGGAGTATAATAATAAGTCTGGCCACAGTTGCAACTTTTTGTATTACAGAACCTGGGTTTCAGTTGCAACCATGGAATCATACTGTTGAGTTTAAGAGTAACATCACACACGTTTCCCTAGCATGATCATAGGTCAATCATATGCCGTCCATCTCTGTGACTCCCACTCTTCATCTTCGTCCCAATGCGTAGGTAACACACCTCACATGCATTTGTTTGCTTGCATATATCTACAGCTTAGACGTTGTTTCATTTTTGGCTAGTGATAAAGGGTAAAATTATCAATGATTGATATTTTAAGCGACAGTGATCCATCCACGTGCAATCAATAACATGCCAGATTGATAGATGATCTTGGAGCTCAATAATGAACCTTATACAATAGTGATCCATCTTTAATATAGACTTGGTTAAGCCTTCAAGCTTTGATATGGTGGATTTATGAACGGTTTCCCCTAACCAGTTTGGAAATACTAAGATCAAATACTAATAGTGTGTAATTGGTTGTCACTACGCAGGTTGAATAATCTGAAAAAGACATGAAGGCACATGGGACAGTGTAAAACGAGGATTGCTTTTCACATTAGATATGTCTTAGCAACACAAGTAAAAGACCAAAAAACCCAGCGGCAGTTCTGCCGCTGGTTTTGTAGTTATAACTCAACGGTAGTTAACTACCGCTGGGGGTATTTTAGTAATTTACTTGTGTTATTAGGAACTTGTGAGTGTCAAAAAAGCAATTCTCGTGTAAAACTATTGTGAAAACTAGCCCATGAGAGCTTAAAACCCCACATTATGAGCATACACACCTCCACTCTGGGAGTAGATAGGGACCAGCCACCTAAATGGTATGCAACCCTATCTAGTAAAATCGGAGGTTGAATTGCATTTTGACTCCAAGGTTTTTGTGAAGTTTACAATGAAGAAGACCTGGTGGTTGCTCAGGTCAAATTGGATAGAGTGAGGGATAGTGTGGCAAGCATGAGGCATGAGCTTGAGTGAGTTTTTTCGATCAACCTCT
>Ga0315914_1008826_pt1 | contig 13244 bp, 7 predicted proteins | sample MpolenodulesMG_FD_203920 | JGI IMG/M metagenome (GOLD analysis project Ga0315914, IMG submission 203920) | Medicago polymorpha root nodule microbial communities from Los Angeles, California, United States - elongated nodules | ecosystem: Host-associated > Plants > Roots > Nodule | place: USA...
ACTTTGATTATGGTCCTATACACTTGAACAAAGTTTAGCATATCCAATTGACAATTTTTAATACCTTGTTATCATCAAAACTTAAAAGGTGATTTTGCGAAACACCCTTTCTTCCAACATAAGCTTATTAGCAGTTTTAGCCCCCTAACTTTTTCAAAGTTGCGATTTTGGTCTCCTAAGAAAAAAACTACAAAACCGCCCCCTAAGTTTTGCACCTGTGGCAGTTTTGACCCTTAATGTCAATTTTGACTCGGTCTACGCTGACGTGGCACCCTAAGTGAGGTGCACGTGTTATTTATTTTTGACCTTGGGCGGCCAAAACTGACACAGTTGCAAAACTTAGGGGACAATTTTGTAGTTTTTTTCTTTAGGGGGCCATAATCGCAACTTCGTGAAAGTTAGGGGGCGAAAACGGCTATTAAGCCTTTTATTTAAGTTGATTGCTTGACTTAAGGTATGAGAAAACTTTGAAGGAGTGACAAATTCTTGTAAGTGCAGGGCTAACGAGGTAAGAGTAACTTCTAACCTCATGTAGTTCTTTGATTCGGAGTTGTGTTTTATACGATTTTGTCTTTATGAATTATTTGAGCGTGTTGTGTACATGATTTGATGTATGTGCATGGTTTTAAATATTATACGTATGTAGTGTTTTGTATAATTGATATATCTACAAAAAATTGTAAATATTTGAAGTGAAACATGGCATGAATGAACAAGGGCCTATTTGGATAAACATCTTTTTTGCAGCTTATGGTACAAGCGTTTATCATGATAAGTGCTTATGTACAAGTTAGAATAAGTTAATTTAAAAATATAAAAAAATAATAATGTTTAATTGATTTTTATATGATGTAAGTTGTTTTTATAAGATATATTGGAGAATTTATGAAAACAAATTGAAAAAAATTATGAAAATTGACGTAAGTTGTTTTCCTAAGTTCTCCCAAACAATCTCACAAAATTATACATCTAGATAAACTCAAATAAGTCAATTCAAACAAGTCCCAAGTATGCAAGACATTATCAATATGATTATTATTATTATGATTGTAATGTTCGTGTTTGTGTTGCATACTTGTAAGTTGTGGAAAAATTATATGGTCATGTACACTTAGATGGTGACTTCCATTGGTGTGTTGGGGTCACAGTGGTTTTCCATAATTGTTTGGAGCCACCAATCATGTAGGATTTTTAGCTGTATATGTTGTCAATATTTTTTATTGGTTTATTTATTTGTAATCCATGTATTTTTAGGATCCTTAGGTATTCTATGAAATTTATTAAAGTCGCAATGAATCCTAACCAGCACAAGGAATGTTAGATTAGGAGTCGTAAAGTAACAACATACAAAGGAAAATAAAAGTTGTATCAAAACCCTCACCCAACAACATACATAAAAAAAAAACTTTAACCAACGTCACAAGCTGCCACAAAAACAACTTCCACCACCAACATTCTGTTGCCCGCACTCAACCCCCAAACAACAATGTCAAGAACCAACACAACAACCAACAACCTTTGAAAAACAACCGGTAACTATAACGATTGAAACAACAACAACCACCTTCGCCACAACAACAATCGATGTCACCTTAACGAATTCACCTTTGCAACAACAACAATAACTAGCGCAACAACAAAATCCACATTCATAGCAGCAACACCATTGATCCACATCGACAAACCCCCAGATAAAAGAGTAGTCGAACTAGATGAGAAGGTTCTGATTAAACCCAACTGTTGAAGACCCACCGACACCTCCTCACACCACAAAAAATGTGGCCTACATCACCACCTCACACCACCGTCACCTCCTCCACATAGATTTGGATCAGACGGAAACAACCACCGCATAAAAACACCAGACAACCTGTGTTTTTCTAACAACCGCAAACTCAGCACCCTCAAGGAAGAAAATCACAAAACCCGCAACACGACACAATCCACAAGCTCTTCATCATCATCATCGCCACACCCCCGAACTCATCTTCAAATTAAATTACACACTTACAATTTTTTTTTATTCAAATGTGATTTTACATGAAAATATTTTGAGTAATATACCAAAAGGGCAATAGAACTCTACGATAGATTCTACATTGTGCGAAGAATTAGTTCCAATGGAAAAGATAAACTAAAGTATGATAGTGAGTTATGCAAATTTAAGCCAAGAAGAATTTCCATCACTTGAAAAAAGTGAAAGTGATGAAAGTAAAAGTGAAAGTGAGTTAGACAGGTGTTTAGTGTGGATGTTGCGGATAAAATACTTCATACGCCACTTATTTCTCAGGTCGAGGAAGATAGAATTGTCTGGAAAGAGGAACGGCACGGGCGCTATTCTGTACGTAGTGCTTACAGGTTGTGTGTTACAGAGCTAATTGATTCATCTTATTTATGGCGCCCGGGGTACTGGTCCGGTGTCTGGTACCTTAGAGTTCCACTGAAGGTTAAGAATTTACTTTGGCGCATGTGTCGTGGCTGCTTACCGACTCGTGTCCGTCTGTTGGATAAAGATGTTGTTTGTCCCACTAACTGTACTAGTTGTGATTCTACCCATGAGGACCTAGTGCATGATTTTTTCGAGTGTCCTTTTGCTATTCAGGTGTGGAATGGGACTGGTCTGTGGACTTCCGTCCAACACGCACTTTCTCAGACTGCTTCCACCACGGCGGCTATCTTTTATCTATTAGAGAACCTGTCTGTTGAATTATCTCAACGTCTGTCAACAGTCATGTGGAGTATTTGGAAACACCACAATCTCAGAGTTTGGGACAATGTTACAGAAACAAGTGTTGTGGTTGTAGAGCGCGCTAGAAACATGGTAACAAATTGGCAATTAGCAAATGCTCCGACTACCCTTGCGGCTACTTCGCCTCCGCATCATACTCTGGCAGCGAATGTGGAGACCTCCGTCTCCAAGCAACAAAACAAAATCTTGTGGCAGCCCCCTATGTCCGGTAGATATAAATGCAATATTGACGCGACTTTTTCTTCTCATCATAACCGCACAGGAATTGGTGTATGTGTCCGCGATTCGGAAGGCATTTTTGTTCTGTCTAAGACTCTCACATATCCTTGTACTGTTTCGGTGGATGTGGGTGAAGCTTTAGGGCTGCATTCTGCTCTGCAATGGTTGAGTGATATGCAGCTCGATAACGTGGACTTTGAAACGGACTCTAAATTAACAGTTGATGCCTTCCTTTCTAACAGGAACGACTTGTCTGAATTTGGCTGTATTATTTCTTCCTGTCGCTCTTTGTTTCACAACTTATTTTCTAACTCTAGGGTGGAGTTTGTTAGGCGACAAGCCAATGCGGTGGCCCATACTCTTGCACGAGAGGCCACGCATTCAACTAGTCCCGCCATCTATTATGATATACCCACTTGTATTGAAACTATTATCATCAATGAAATGCTATAAGCACGTTTCCCTCAAAAAAAAAAAAAAAAGGAGTTCGGACGGAGGGATTAAAAGGCTGACTAAAACAAGGCTAAGGCTCGATTTCCACTCCTTAATTGCATTATGATCATATATATCGCAGTGGAAAAATTAAAATTTCTTTTTAGTTTGATCATTGATCATTATGAATGATCATGAATTTATAATCGATGGTTACTTCTTTAAGGGTGTCTTTGGTTACGAAGATAAATTATGAAGAGAGAAGTATGTAAGAGAGAGTTTGAGAAGAGAGAAAAAAGTGAGAAATTGAGTAGATTTGATGTAATGTTTGGTAGGAGAGAAAGATAAGAGAGATCGAAGAGAGAATAATGTAATTGCTTTTAAAGGACAAGAATACCCTTGAGCAAAATAAAAAAAAAGTAAATAATTGTTTGGAGTAGAAAAACATAATTTATGTTTCCTTTTGTAAAAATAATAATTTATATTACCTGCAATATATTTTTTTATCAACGTTAATGTTCCGGATCGGGCAAAAGGACTTTAGGCCCATTTACTTAGGCCCAATACAATTCAAAGTTCAAACACCACGTTTGGCTTCATTACTTGCGATATACCCCTTCTCCGCGAAGGGGGTGCACAGAGCAAGAAGGACCGGTTCAAACGAGCCACAACGTCTCTCTGCACGTTCCCGCAATTGTTTCTCTAGCGATTACACTTCCCACGATTTCGTAACCATCGGACCCAGGTGTGCCATTACAACGCCTCTGCAGCCCTCCACCTCTATATATAGGGGACTCTTAGGATTCCCCAAGGTAGAATTCACTTTCCTTCTAAGCCCTTACTCTCTGATCTCTACTAACTTGAGCGTCAGAGCGCCTGCAGGAAAAGTTTAGGACTTCTCTCCTATTTCTCTCTCTTCAACTTCTCTCTCCCCCTTTTCTCCTCTACCAAACACACTGTAAGTGTCAAGGATAACATAATGAAAAACGGATCATGAACACCGCATTAACAACAATATGTCTCACCAGTTCACGTGAGCACAAATCGAAACGCATTGCTCACCATTAGGTTATGTGACTATTATGTTTTAAAAAAAACAATATTAACATTTATTGTTTAAAAAAAAGGGATTTACTTTTCCCATCCTATGCCTTTCCTCGCGCGCCCTATTTTTTTTCCAATTTTACCCCTGATCCGGATTATGTTTTCCAAAATAGATTGTTAGAATTTTGCAGATTAATCCGAATAATAAAATCCGGAAAGGTCTTTTACAAGAATTTAAGCTTTGAAATTTGTAAAATAAATGCAAATAAACATATAAATCAGAAATAAAAAGACAAAAAGATAAAAACAACTCATTTTATTAATATATGAACAATACATTACAATAATGTGGAGGCTTTTTAAGCTTATTACATTAGAACCTAAATCTATTTCTAATCTCCTAAGAAGAACCTAACCACTGGTATGTGATAGGACATACCAGTAGCTTCCCTGTTGGAGGGCAACCATGGGAGGAGGGAAGATGAGAGCAGGAAGAAGAAAACAATGCCCTTGAGGGAGGTAAGGGGTGATCAAACTTACGCCCAGACATGCCAAGCTAAGAACCACATGACCCACATGACCCCCAAATGAACCGCACTTCTTTGCAGTGTGGTTCCATCCTCATTGACCGTTCATACAAACCCTGAATTTTTCAACGAGGCCCTTATCTATGAAAGGCCAACGATGGAAAACCATGGTTGTAGAAGGAAGAAGAGGAGGAAGAGAGGTTGGGAGAGGATGGTGTGAAAAAATTGTGGGGTTTGGAAGGTTATTTATAGGGAAGGTGGGTCAAAAACGGTTGGGAGGTCATAAATGCAGTCAAAAAACATGATAAAACACGTTTTTTTGACTTCACCACCGACAAAACATGTGGTGCAAACCACCGGCCATGACACTGATGCAGTCCGGAAAATACAATCCGGAATGCACTTGTTTTTTTTTTCGGAATATATTTTTCGGATTAATACGATACTGGTGAACGAGAGAAAAGTTGACACTTCTTGTAGGGTTAAAGAAGTTCCGGAATGTATAATCCGAAAAGCTTCAGCATTGGATTCTTTTGTGTGGAGCCATTAATGTAGGTTTGGACGGTTACAACCACTAACACGTTTTCATTGACTGTAGTAATGACCTAGGACTTGTTTTAGGCTATAAATAGGCTTCCATCTTCAACAAATACCTTCATTCTTCACTTCACCTCTTTTCTTCCATTTTCTTCAAATTATTTTAGTTTTTCAGGGGTGTCGGTGGTGTCATGATCATTGTTGACCGTTCATATGAACCCTGTAGTTGCATTGCAGCTTGTGTGGGGTTCATATAACGGTCAACAAAGACCCTTTACATCAAAGAAAGACACAAAAAAGCACATAACATCTGGTCTGAAATTCGTTTTTTGGATAGCACTAACAATCTGTTCCGGATTATATAATCCGGATCAGGGGTATTTTTGAAAATTTTGTAGGGCACGCGAGAAGGGAGCAAGGTGGGAAAAGTAATAACCTTAAAAAAAATACATATTTAGAGTATGGGGCCTCCACGACATAATAAAGTGGTTGTCCCTTCCAACTTTTTTTTCCTCCCAATTGTTTCTTGATGCCACAAAAATTGCAAAAAAAAAAAAAAAAAATTTAAAGTAGGCGGCCTCCACGACATAAAGGGGTTGTCCCTTCCAAACTTTTTTTCCTCATAATTGTTTCTAGATGCCACGAAATAAAAGGAAATCTATAATTTACATTCTTGATAAAAGGAAATCTATAATTTACGAATGTAAATTATATAGAATTCAATGAATTTCAATTATGATATATTATAGTAGGTTTTCACACAATTGTTGAATCCTATTTTTTGGTGTACAAAGCCTTGTAATATAATAATATTTCCAAGTTTAATTCAGGTCAAAGCAGCAGCTTCCATCTGAATTCTACATGATAGGTCATTCACAGCAGCTGCAATTCCATCCACTGTGTTCAGTTGACACCCTTCTTCTACCTATTATTAATTCCAATATATAAATTAGTAATCAAATTATTTTTCACTAATTTCAATATAATTTAAACAAGTAATAAGGTTTAAAAAATTGACATGGAGGTTTTGGTTTTCTGTAGTCACCCTGGTTCACCTTGTTCTCACTAAGAGTGCGGATGGTGGAGCCTATTCTCTGTTCGAATCGGTAGGTTTTCTGTTCCGGGACTTGCAGGTAAATGTTTTTTTTTTTAGGTGAGCTTTAGGGAAATGTTTATTTATTTATTTTTAAATAAGCTTTAGGGAAATGTTGTTTATCCCGAAAAATAGCAAATTGATATACCATGTGAATAAGACATAAATTAGCATCAAACAAAATGTAAACCAATTTACCTTAGCACTAACCGAGACAAGGACATTATCATCCACACTGGAAACATTAAGGTGTAGAATGTTGAAGCCAATATTTTGAATCCCAACAATCATCTTCATAACCTGTCCTTGTCGTTTTTTCAACGTTATCTTTATGTTCGCATGACTATCAACCAAAGTCACTTCTATATCTGCCATGGCACGTGACTGATTATGATTGGTAGGGTAGCACGTGATGTTCTGATGTGCACCCATAGAGTATTGAGGAAACATGAAAAACTCAGTAAAAGGTGGTGATGAACAAGAACAAGTAATGAAGCTATTTTCATGAGCTTCTTTGTTTATTTTCTTTTGTCCCTTCATGAATTGTAGATGATGTTCTAGCTCCTTCAAGAAGTTAATTGCACCGCCAACAATTGACGCTTGATCACCCTGTTTTCGAATCACACGTAGAATTTAGGGTTGAAAATTTTGATTTTTTTTCTAACTATTACAAAGTATAAAATCGATATTATGTGTTGTTTGTTGGGGAGTCTGGGGAGCCATGGAGCGGCAATGAGCTATAAACGTCTAGGAGACACCACACTCGTACCCAAAATCAGAAAGCATCAAAGTTTCCTCTATTTTAGTCGATGTGGGACATAATCACTTACACTTGATTTTTAACGATTGTGTTTATGAATCAACGATGCAAAGACATTAAACACGAAAATTTTGACACATAAAACATAAACAAAGTATAAAATTACCCTTGCTACGTAAGTAGGAGGCATCAAGGATTTGAGGACATCGAGGTACTCGTTCATCTGTTTTCTTCGATTGCGCTCGACTGCAATGTGAGTCATTCTCTGGCTCTCGATTTCCTCCTCGTTTTTTGCATTCATAGTGCGTCGTCGTTTGCACCGACGAGTGGCTGTGGTTGTTGTGGTGGCTTCAAAAGTGGAAGGAGGAAGAGTGGAAGTTTCTGGGGAAGAGTGTGAATTCCATTGGTCTTTAACATTTGAAAGAGAAGAAGAATCCCAATTTGAAAGGATATTATGATCTAAGTTATTACTGATGATTTTAAAAAGATCTTCTTCGTCTTTTGTTTGGCAACCATAGTTGTGGCTCCAAGATCCTTCACTTGGAGTGGTTTCAACTAAGGAGTACAAGTAATCTTTGCAACCGTCAGTAAATGAATCTTGTGGGAAAACTACAGCCTCTAAAGCCATTATTTGACCTTTTTAGCTCACAAAAGAAAACACTATTTATATAAGAGAATAAATTGAGCACAAGATAAATAGGAATAGGAGAAAGGATAGAGAGAGATAATATTAGAAACTATATAAATAACAGGATTGGCTAAAGAAAGAAGAAAGTTAATGATCATAAAATACTAGAAAGGGTATGTTTTGGGGAAGAAATGAAGAAACTTTATGTTCCTAAAACGAGCAAACAAAGTAACCGTTTTATCAAGAGGAATGATATGTGGACCCAACAACTTATTTATTATTTTTTAATTTTTTTTTAATAGATTTTGATTTGCATACTCCTCACAATGTTATATGATATTGTGTTAGTTGTCTAATTTTTATTTTTACTTTTTTTTTCTAATAAATTAGTGATTAAAAATTCATCTCCTAAAGATGAATAAGTTGGGTATCCAGGGTTCGAACTCGCCCATGTATATAATATGTAATGTCTCTACCAACTAAGTTAAACTCACTATGCGCTACACTTTTATAATGGGGCGGAAGAATATTTGAATCTATATTGGAATAGGTGTTCAAATTTTTGTATCTTGCAATGTCTCAATAAGATTACCATGATCACACAGAAATTATAGAAATTTTTTAAGATAAAATAAAATAAGAATAAATTACACTCTCCTTTTCTCAAAGATGTTTGAATTACACTCTCATATCCTCTTATGTTAAAATATATACTTCCCTCCCCTCTTATTCAAAACATATTAGAAAAGAATTCACTCCACTCCCCTGAGAGAAGCTTGAATTACATTCTCCTCCCCTCTTATGTTAAAATTTACACTTTGCTCCGTTAATAAATTTTTTAATTTTTTAATAATCTAGCAAATAATAATAATCTAACACAGTTCGAAGAAAAGTAGTATTGAGGGTCCATTTTAATATAATCAAAAATTGAATACATATTTTTCGTTATAATTTATTCACAATTTCATTAACATATAATTTTAAACCCTATTATAAAATATGAAACAACACGAAATAAATTTAAAATATGTGAAAAATTACTAAAGTCGATAAAATATAGTTATTTAAAAGTGAATTTTATACTCTAAATTATAAAATAATAATAAAATTTTTAAATTTAATTATCACTAATATTTAAATTATAAATAAATGAGCTTATTTTTCATAAATGGTGGTTAAAAATTAGTTTATATCATAAAAATATTTATTTATATTAAAATAGATTAATGTGTAGTGCATATTTAATTATTAAAGGAAGAGGTTGTAATTCAAGCATCTCATAGGGGAGGGGAGTATAAAATTTACTTTTCAAGGTCGAGAAATGTATATTTTAACATAAGAGAATAGGAGAATGTAACTCAAATTTCTCTTAGGGGAGTAGAGTGTAGTTTACTCATAAAATAAAAAGGTACTAGTAACTTTTTTATGATCACCTTATGAACAAATCTCAAAGAGATTGTTCATAGATCAACAGATGCTCATACAATCAACAACAACGATCAAACCTTATTCTATTAAGTGGGGTCGGCTACATGGATTAAATAACGTTATAATATTCTATCATAAATCATATTTGGGTCAAACCATTAATCTATAAATCTTTTATAATAGTTTCTCTTATATTTTTTCTACATCTTCCTCTACCCCTTTTGATCTGACTAACGTGCATCTGATCTACTACTCATATTACATTATCTACATGTCTTCTCTCTACATGTCCAAACCATCTAAGTCTATTTTCTACGACCTTTCCTACTATAGGTACCCTAACTCTCTCTCAATGGTGTCCTTCCTAATCTTATCTCATCTAGTCTTACCACTCATCCAACTGAACATCGTCATCTCTATTACACTTACTTGATTCTCGTGCTGGTTCTTACCACCTAACACTTCGTACCATACAATATTGTCGGTTTGACTGTTGTCCAATAAAATTTTCTTTTCAACTTAGCCCGTACTTTCTTATCACATAAAACATATATGACTCTTTTTCATTTCAACCACCCAACCTGAATACGATGATTTACATCTTATATTTCTCCGTCGTTTTGTATTATGGACACAAGATATTTAAACCGTGTAATTTGGGGTATGATATGCTCTCCAAGTTTTAACTTCAAGGTAGAACTACTTTGCCTTTTGTTGAAGTTACATTCCATATACTCTATCTTGCTTCTACTCCGACATGATCCATATGCTTTTAAGGCTGATCTCCAATTTCCATACTCAGAAATATTATAATATTAACTAAATATATTTTATTTTCAAATACCTAAGAATAATACTTTCCTCCTTATTTTCCCAAAAAAGTTATTCATAGGAGTAATCATCAAACAAACACCCCATATATAACATAGTTTATTTTAATAAATAAAATATTGATATTATATTTTTGTTGCCACTTTTTTTTCTTTTTCTTGAGACAAAGTCTTTCTTTTCTTCTTTTCACTCAAATCTTCTCAGAGACAATTCTAAAATGAGCACTAGTATGATTTTGACTAATAAAAGTTTCCCTTCTCTATTTTTCTTTTTAAAAGAAGAACATAAAATTTATTTTCTTTATTTTACGGATACTGTTTTTCTATAACTACAAAATCTTGCAAAAGAATAAATAATTGAGGATATGATTAGTTAAATATAAAATATAAATGGATCCATCTTATGCCTTCTTTTTGGTGTGAAACCAACGGTTGGTCAGAAAGGGGACAAATGCATAATAATAATTTATGCACAACAATGGATCCAGGTTACGCCTACTTGCACATGTATAGGTGTAAGGTATCGTTGTTGTAGTAGTCTTCCTATGATTCAATTTTTCTTTATCTTTGTAATGGGTTGAGCATCAATTGTACTCTCTTTTTCTTATATTTGATTTGTCGTTAAAAAAAAAATGAAATAAATAAATGGCTGATGGATTCTGTTGTGATATATAGTAGTTATCGACCAATCGTGAAAAAAAAAATTGTAGTTTTTTTTGGGTAGAGAAACAAGCTGTAGTTATCGACCATTGTTTACACTTTAAACTAATTAAAAGTTGTTAGTCCAAAATGTTAACAAGAGAAATTTAAGTCAAACAATTTCTCTTTAGTCGAAGGAAGATTAGTGAGAGAAAAAAAAGTCGAATACGAGATAGTCGATTCTTACGACAGTTCATGATGATTGTTGAGCTGTTAAAATAAGTCCAAGCTAAGTGGAACTTAACAACTTCATCGTTTACTTATATTCCATTGTTAAGATATGCCTTGAATTATCATGACTCTAAACATAGGTCATTGTTGTGTCAAACTGAATAACTAAATTGTAGTGTGTTTATTTCTCTACTATCTTTATCTTAATTCTTGCTTTGCTTACTTATTTGGTATGTCGTTGTTGTTGGTGGTCTTGCTTTGCTTCATATTTACTCCACACATATAAACTTATTGGTGTTATTTGAGTTCGAATTAACAATAATTGGCATACAACGTGAGGTAAGAGGAAGAATAAAGTTTTTCAAGTGAGCACCATGGGTTTCAAGTGAGACATCGAGAAATTTACGGTGATTTTTGGGTTGTGGAAGGTAAATATGCAGGCAATATTGATTCAACAAAAGTGTGGAGAAGTTTTGAAGGGTGAGTAAACGTTTTATGTCACCATGTAACAAAAAAAGAAGACTGAGATAGTGGACAAGACCAGGACTGTCATTGTATTGTGCCTCAGACCTAAAGTTTTAAGAGAAGTCATGAAGGAGAAAGTTGTGTAGCTGATTAGGTAAAGTTTGAGTTGTTGTATATGACCAAGTTGTTGGCTCGTAGACAATTCTTGACATAACAACTATAATAATTTAGGATGGTAGAGTTACAAAGCATTACATAGCAATTGATGTACTTTAACAAAATTCTTGATGATTTGGTGACCATTAAGGATGAAGACTATGCTCTAGTATTATTATGGGCAATACCTATATCCTTCGATCACTTTAAGGATACCATGGTTTATGGTAAATAAGGCATTGTCACCTTGAAGGAATGCAAAACAGTGTTAAAAACCTATGAATTGACCAATGTTTAATGATAGTGGTGAACACTTGAATGTCTCAATAGGAAAATGTAATATTAGAGGAAATCAAGGATGTTGGAACAAAATGTGTTTAATATACGTTACCCTTAGAGTTTTGATGATAACAAGGTATTAAAACTTGTCAATTGGATATGCTAATATTTGTTCAAGTGAACATGACCATAGACAAAAATTTGATATCTTTATAAGGTTCTCAAAGAACAAAAGAGAGCAAAGGAATTAGCAAAAAGGAAGCTTGAAGCATCTGAAGAAAAGTGCATCTGAAGTATAAGTGCTCCTGAAGAAGTAAGTTCATCAGAAGCAAGATCACCAGAAGCTGAAGTTCATCAGGAGATGAGAGACTTAATGCTTCAAAGGCTGGGTAATGGATTTAATCTCGTCCAGCATTGCAGAAGACTAAAAGAGTGTAACAACGGCTTTTGTGAAGGAATTTGAAAGCATTGGATGCTTGTTCTATCAAGAGCGTTGACAAAGGACAATTGTACGAACTGTACAACCACTTCCTCCATTACTCTGTTCGTGTCTCTTCAACAAGACAAGAATAACAGCTCTGCATGCAGAAATGTTCCTTCAAACTAGGAATGCAGTATAAATTGATCCTTCATAGGACAATAACTATATCAGGCAAAAGATCATTGGTGATTTTCAACAAGCTTCAAACTACTCTTTTTTGTGCTGACAACTTTCCAACGTATCTTTCACACCTCTATATAAAAGAGTGAAGACTTACTAGTTGGATAATACAGACACACACAAAAGCAAGACTCATACAACAATTCAATGTTCAAAACTCTGTTATTGTTCTGCATTTAAAGTCACTTAGAATTTCTTACCAAAGTTCATATTTTAGAAATTCTATAGTCTTAAGAGTCTGTATCTGATTTGTATTGTGAACACCACTGATTGTATTTCAAGTGATCAAACTCAAACAAACTTCTTTGTAATTCTGTTTGATTAGAAGTTTCTTGCTTATGTGCTTGAGCAATAGAAGAAAAAGGAATTGAGTTAATCAAGTAATGGAATTGAGTTCCATGATCTTGATAAGCTGATCTATAACATATGAAAAAGGATCAAATGATATTTGAACCTTTTGTATATCATTGGCATCATTGTTTATTACAAACAAGTGTGATTCACATTTCCAAAATCCATGGATATGGACTATTGGACTCATTTGATTTTATATCATTTGAAGGATG
>Ga0315914_1008833_pt1 | contig 13231 bp, 4 predicted proteins | sample MpolenodulesMG_FD_203920 | JGI IMG/M metagenome (GOLD analysis project Ga0315914, IMG submission 203920) | Medicago polymorpha root nodule microbial communities from Los Angeles, California, United States - elongated nodules | ecosystem: Host-associated > Plants > Roots > Nodule | place: USA...
ATATGTGCGGTTTTACACCTATTTTAGTGTAAAAGTGGGGTTGCAAATACATATATCACACCAGTTTATTAGAAAAAACAGGTACAATATGTTGTTTTTATACCCAATAAAAAACAGGTGTCGTATTTCAAACTTACAACACCCGATGATATAACCCCGGCAAAAAACAGGTTTTAAATCTCAAAAAAAATAGGTTATGTATCCCTGATTTGCACTCGTGGCAATAAAGTGAGCATAATTTATTTTCTAGTTACATATTTATAAATATTTTTACTATGTTACTGGTCATCAAATATATTTTGTTATATGGTCTGAACGCGGGAAGGATTACTATGACAACCTAAAACATGCACCATTAACTTCACCATATCAATAGTTTGATTCTTACACCCCTACCTACCCACCATGTGCACTAAATTTTCAGGTGCTCATAAAGTGGACAGTCACCTATCTACCGTGGATAATGTTTAAGGAATAATGATATTTGTAGACCATTTGATGACGACTTTTGTAACTTTTTTTCTCTTCTTATTGATAAAAAACAATAGAGAGAGACGGAGAAAAAGGAAGAGATAGGATAAGAATATTGTGAGTATGAGAGAAAGTTGTTCAAAAATTGTGACAAAATGGTTGTCACTATCAATATCATTTCTCAATGTCCATTGATATTTATATCATGTATCTGTTGTCATCCATAACTCAACCCTAGTCTCCTTAAGCAAGTTCTTCATTTTCTTGTTGCGTCAAATATGACTCCCTATGCCATTCAAGAAGAAGGATAGGTCAGGTGGTTTTGACTTTTGATAGCGGAAATGTTTTCCAATAATATTCATACAAACTCACGCATGAATTTAGTTGATACTAAGTTTAATACCCATGATTATTGTTTCAAGTTCGCTGAAATTTGTTGTTGTAAATGTCTAGTTCTAGCACATCACTAAAAATGTTACTGTATGCACACATTAGATAACATTTCTACTAGCTCAGGTTCAAGTTGTGGTTCGTGGCTTGAGTCCCCATGTTGTTTCTTCTCTATCACCATAGTTGATGCCTATAACCATCTTCTCTATTTTCATATTGCGACACCCTAAATCTTAGATAAACTCAAACTTCTTGTCAAAATTGCTCGAGCATTGCCTTTTCAATGGTCCACCAAATAACACATTTTGGTTGCTCTATTTTCAATGAAACTACCAATTTAGAGTTCCCCTCTCAATAGCATAGCAATCCTCTATACCATATACTCCAAGGTAACATCCATGACCTTAAAGTACTTGTTAAAGTGAACAGCTAACAATGAATAAGTATCCCTTCAATCAAGTAATGAAATCATCTTAAAGATGCAAGAACTACATCTCCAAAATCAACACATTGATACAAAGAAATAAAATATTTGTATCTTACAAAAGAATAGCAAAACTCCCATTTGTTATTACATTGTTAATAGCCATCATATTATCATAACCCTTGAATATTCAACTTGACAATCTTTAAAATTGAACTCCATTTTGGGCAACAATTTGAGCTTAGGTCAAACATTCCTTAATAGTATAAAAAACCCAGGCGCCAAAGGTTTCAATTAGAACAAACTTGTGTCCCCTTTTTCATACGAAAAAGTCACGGGTATCTTGTGCAAAACAATTATGAAATAGTTGTCTTTTTAGTAAGAAAATCATTTCTATAAAATTGCGAGCAAAGCTCCAATGAGTCACAATAAAATAAATGAAGCCTAAACATTACCATAAACAAAGATAATCACCATAACAGTGATGAACGTGATGCATACACAAGCATCATTCTAGACTCCAAACTAACCAACTTCATGCCCCTCTACTCAGTAACGGAAGACAGACATAAAAACCAACCAAGACAAGTAAAATTGATGTCTAGAGATGCTAAAGTAAAATCTTCAAAGCACCAACAAATGGTAGAAGCTAACAATCCGTTTGAATGTATCAATAAATATAATTCATGAAAAGTAGTTCAATTAAAAATACAAAATATTAAACAATCATTAACACATTCTCCTCTGCTATATCACTTAACATCATATAAGAGTAACTTCAAAAAAGTTTTCAAACCTGTTCAACTAACATTTCATGCATTTATCCATCCAATCAAAAGTAACGTTAGAAAAATAAAATTACGTGGCTCCATTTTTAACTCTTCAATGGCAGGGAAACATGACAAGGGAGAGGACTGTAACCCAGATTTGTGCATGTGATAAAGGAAATCTGTTGACGAGTAATTATCAAAGTTGATTAAATTTTAAAAGCAAATGAGAGCTAGGTGAATGTGTGGTGTAGATGAGGAAAAGACAATAAATAATCCATATAATTAGAGATAAGGAATGTCATTGATAGTTAAACATCTTCCGGTTAATATTCTAGGACAAATGTTGGCAATACTCTTATTGACACACTCTCTATAATTAGTTTCTTTGTTAAAAAAGTTAATTTAGTTATCTCCCAAAGTTTATCATTTCTTAAACAATGTAATAACTTTGGGAAATGAACTAATACCAAAGTTTGTTCAAGATGTGTGTTGCTAGCAATCTTCATATTCTAGGTAGCACAACATGCACACACGTCAACAAGTTTTCATGAAAACAACATAACTGCGGTAAACCTAATTTATATTACAGACAAAAGAGGAAGAACACAGAGGGTCCAAGGGAAGGTCAAAAGGAGATAATAAAATGCCTACTTGTAACAATAATATCTATGGCCTATATGAATTGGCTTAATTGAGTTTATCTGTTGACATAAGCACTTGTGTAACGTGAAACTGTTTGGGAGAGCGTATGAAAACCGCTTATGACATGTACATACTACATAGTTGTTTTCATCTTATTTCCATAAACTCGGTTTGACTTATAGCTTATGAAAACAACTTATAGCTTACATAAACACAGTTTGACTTTATTAAATCTTTTGATATAGAAATAGCTTATACATAAACACTTATGTGACAAGCGTCTATGCTAAAAGCGCTTAATTAAGTTATTTATCCAAACAGGCCCCTAGTTATTCCAGAAAGCATGAAAAATAAATGAGTATGACAATATCAAAGATAGCCTTTTCCCAAGTAGTACCCTCTAGAACAGAAATCAAATTCAATTCATTTCTTTACAATAAATAACCTAGTGTGTAAATAAAACAGACAATTGATCCGATGTAAAATAATAAAATCGTATCCAAATCAGGATTTTTCAATCTACTCAAAATCAACATGAAAGGTGTGTTTTTCTTTACCTTGGACCTTTGACCACCTTTATTCCCAAAAGAGGCAGCCAAAGTAATCAACTAAAACAACGATAAATGAAATAGGGAACTACTTGAGACAAGAAAAACATAATACGATGAAGAAGAAAATATCATTCATTGCAATTCACATGGTAATAACCATAAAATCAATATTTAAAAACACCTTCCAAAGGAAAGATGACTTGAAATTAACTATGCACTTTTAAGTTGTCATCCATTATATTACAAAAGAACATGAACTAACCTATAATAACAAGTATTGTCTGTAATCCTACATCCCTTCAAGTTACAGATCAGTTTTCCATTTTACAACTCATGTTCAATTGTGTTGTTCGATCTCCAATAATATATTGCCTAATGTAAAACTTGTCAAAGTAAAAGGATCGAAACCATTATGGTTATCAAATAAAAAAAAGAAACAAAGAAATGGGAAATGAACACTACAAAACAGCCAAAAAAAAAGCCCTTACAACTTGTTTGTACATTACATGCCAATGAACAAGACTAAGATATGTGCAGTTAGAAGGAAGCACCCTCAATCAAACATGTACGCACAATTTGAGAAGACTATTGATCTTTCCACCTAGGACTTGGCATGGTGAAAAAGCTTGAAGGAGATAATGGAAACATAAGGCCAGGAGAAGGTGGTGGTTGAGGGCCAGGCCCTAAAATCCCTGTCTGTGCCATGGGTGAGAACAGAAAATTGGGCAGTGGTGATGGAAACTGAAAGTCGGGTTTCAATAGTGGATAAGGTGACCGAGGGGACAATAAATTCATGTAACCAGTTGGAGAAGGCAAGAGAAATTGAGAGGTTGGAGAAGGTAGGGGGGGGGGGGGAGCGTTTCCATGTGGTGAAGGAATACTAGGCATTGGATGATTATGGGCATTCATTGGCGGTACATGACCATTGTTAAACCTTAGAGAAGGCAGCGGTGGCACGTTAGGGTTAGGAAGCAAAGCCGGTGGAGGAGGTTGAGGCTGATAATTTCCTTGTACTTGTTGTTGAGGCTGAGGCTGAAATTGATTACCCCTTGAACCTGGATCCATCATCGAATTTTGAAGATACCGCATGTAAGCAGAGATTGGCGACTCAGTTGTATTGGCCCACAAATCCCCGGGTGTCAAAGGAGTAGGCGATGGTTGTCCATAATGAGCAGGTCTAGGTGCATTATTGTAAGGAACTGGAAGAGGGGCTGCATGCATTGGCATTGACATTGGCGGTGGTAAACGAGGTCGGTTGATTGGCGATAGTGGGGGAGGTCTAATTTTCTACATGCGCATACTCTTCGGTTTTGGCGGAGGTCTATGTGGAGGCCGATGTGGAGGTTCCTGAGAAGGTGATCTAGTAAGCTGCTGAACAATATCCTGAAAATCATTCTTGCTTATGTTGTAAACCTGAGGCTGAGGCTGTTGTCTAGCCGCATTATTGCCGAAATTTGGTTGATGTAAAGGACTTTTCCTTATATTCTTACCCATTTTATTATCACCCAAACTATCATTAATTCTGTTTTTGGAATTATCCATTTCCAAAAACAACTCTTACTCCAAATCCAATGATAAAAATCACCAATTATTTCTACTTTTCACACAAAATTGAAACCAGTTTCAGCACGATTATAGCTAGATCAGGTCGAAGTTGACCCAATTGGTAAAAAAGATAGAAATTTGAATGAGTAAATGGAAAGAAAAAGTCAAAAAAAAAGGGTTTTGTGTAAAAATTGAAGCTTTGGAGAGAGTAAGACTTGATTAGAAAAAGGGTGTGAACAAGGTCCAAGTGGATCTTTGGTGGAAAGTGTGAAAGAGGGAAAAACGAAGAAGTGAAGAAAACCCTAACTTCGGTGTAGAAAGAAAAGAAAAGGAAAACACTGAATTGGGAAAGGGTCAAGGGAGGGATGTACGAATGAATGATAAGGGTATTTTGGGGATTATAATATTGGGTTAATTGATGATGCTGGTGATGATGTCAATGAAGGCTTGGGTGATTTGTCAATGACTCAATTAGATTGGGAAGTGTAAAGTGAGAAGAAATTTGGGATTTGGATTTGCTAAGGTCGTCATCTATTTGTACTTGGATTTGCCCACAATAGATGTGTGGTGCAAATTTGCAATAGTTAATTTTTTGGAAAATGGTAAGGGCAATTGTTAAGAAGTTGAAAGAAGAAAATTTGTCTTAGAAATACTTTCTCCGTCCCGCAATAGATGACTCATTTGAAAATATGTAATTTTGACCTAACTTACTTTGACCATATTTTTCTACTAATATACAAAGATAAATAATATCATATAAAATGTCGTTAGATTTGTCTCGATGAGTATTTTCAAAATATCAAATTTTCATAATTTTGTCTAATATATTATTCAAGATATTTAAGCTCAAAATTATGCATTGACATGCGTAATAAGGTCAACTGTGTCAAGTATTATAGGACGGAGTAGTGTATTCAATGCGTTAAAACTTTAAAAAGTAATTTTTTTTATATAAAATTTATAAATTATTTCTATCTTTGAATTCTTAACAAGTGTCCTAAATGCACTTATTAGCAAGATCCTATTTTTTTATGCAATGGAAAAAGAGATCAAACTAAGCTCACGGATGAGCAACACATTAGCAATCAACATGGGCCTCAGCTTCGAAGGTATCATGGAGGAAGCTACAATTTTCGCAAGTCAATCAACACATTCATTTTCCTCTTTGAGAGTATGCCGAAAAGAAATGCTCCAACCCACATGCATAAATGATGATTTTTGGGATAAGTGGAGCATAAGGATGGAGTCGAGAAGTTTCATGAGAAGCAAAATCAACTCGTAGAGTGGAATCTGATTCGATGATAATATTTTTTAATCCTTTAACTTGAGCATTCTAACCATTTAAAATTGCATGAAACACATGAGGGTGTTGCGTTGTGATTTGGTTCGGTTATAAAACAAATTTTCATATATTAACAATGGATTGGTTCAAGTGGTGTGTGATTTGAGTTTCTTAAATGAGTGGTTAGGGGTTCGATTACACACTCATGCGTATGAAAAAAATCAGTTGGAAGGAGAGAATTCACCTTGTGTGCCCCACATGTTTCCCGGCGAAGATCAACCACTGATAAACAAGGGTGGGAACTATGTATCCATATCATGATAACTAAAAAAAAGTTTATCTAATCTGATCAAAAGATTAAAATACTTTTGGTTCAGATGATTGTAAAAAAAAAAAGGTACAGTTTAATTTAATGCAATTTAAACTGAATTGATTATCCAAATTATAATTACAAATAAATTCTTTTAATGCTAAGATTATAAAATCATGTTAAAGTAATATGTTTGAAGTGAAATATAAGAGAGTGCAGTATATTAAAAATTAATATTACAATAACAAGTTAATATGCAGTTTGACTCGATTTTAAAAATAAATTTAAGATCCAATCCAAACAGTTTTTATAAAAAGGGAGATCAGTTATTTTAGTCTCTGAATATGAAAGGAGCCGTCACTTTAGGTCCTTTCATGCAAATAAATTGCAGAAATAGTCCCTGAATGGAGACTCTGTTAGTCAATTTAGTCCCTGAATGCAAACTTCGTTAGTCAATTTAGTCCCTGAATGTAGACTTCGTTAGTCACTTTAGTATCTGAAATTGATCAACAGAGTCTATATTCAGGGACTGTTTTGCAATATCTCTACATTCAGGGACTAAAGTGACCAATTCCCCTTATAAAAAAGATCCAAAAACATGTAATAATAGTCGACTTTGTGGTAGGGGATCCATATCCTATTTTTTCTTTCTTTTTTCTTATAGATAAAATTTTGAGTGAGGTAACAGTGTCTCATCCAAAAAAATGATACTTTATGATTCAAAAAGTACTAATAAAAACATTTATATTTATCCGAATACTTCTGTAAATAATCAATCGTTCTTTTAATACATTTTCATATTTTATTTTGTGTCTGCATGAAGTCAACGACAATATCCCGTTTAGATGTAAGAAACTGAATAATTTTGTACGTGATTGGATGGAAAGAAGAGTATGTGTAAGGGTGAAGACATATCTTTGTGAAAACATTTGGATACCATAGTTACTTCAGCCTTCATTCAAATAGTGGTCTTAAACGACAAAAGTGTATGAAGTCCTTTAAATTGAGATCACCTTATTGCATAAACACCTTGTGTAAAGTCCTCTAATTGAAATTATAAGATGTATGTAGAGAAAAAAATTAATATAAAAGTCAAAAGGATTGTAATATACCGTTAAATGTCAATGTGGCCTATGAATTGGGCTCCATTTTGACACATATTTATATCTCTCGTTTTTATTATAATTTGATTAATTTAGTGTCTACTATAGTTTATCTAATAAGGTGGGCCAAGAAAGATTAGGAGAAGAAAACAAAAATATGGGGTGAGAGAGGCTCGAACTCTCGACCTCAGGATTACTCAGAAGCTATGAGACCTACGCGCTAGCCAACTGCGCCACCACCCCATTGTGTTTATTATTGCACAAAAACTTTTATTATTTAATCGTTTTAGTGATTTCATTTGATTGCAAGAATAAACGTTACTAGTATTGTGTTGTGTCCTCTTGGACAAGACCACCTGTGACTATTTCTGTTTATTTGCAGCTCCAAGGAATCTAGGAAAACACCAACGTCAACTCTCTTTCTTTCAATTCAACACACTTTCCTCTCTCATCTCTAATAAGAGCATATGTTTGGATCTGCACCCTCCAACTCCAAGGTTAACTAAACAGCACAACACTCTCTTCTTCTGCATTTCAATTCAACATACTATCTATCTATCTATCTATTACCCCTTTCATGTTTACTTTCTATTCTTTGTTTTTGTTCATAACATAACTCTTTATTGTCTTCAATCAACTTCTCATCTTACTTGCTTTAGTTTTTTACTTCTGGTTGTTGTCACTGAATTGGTTGGATTGGATGGTGAGTTTTATGATCAAGGGTTTGTCATATTCTACTTGTTGATTGCTTATTGAAATTTAAAGTGTGCATTTTGTTTAGATTTAGATTCTATAGAGTTAGCCCTCTAGGTGTATCCTACGTCGGACACCAGACACGACATTGACACTGGAAATCATTTTTTTAAAAATAAAATAATTGTATGCGATGTAACTACATGTGTTTGTACAGACACACCTTTAATGTGAATGTGAAGGGTCTGTGCTACATAGTCCAGACTTAGGCTGTTCGGCTTTGTTTGACCCTTCTCCCTCCCCAGGGGATTTCTTAGAAAATTTCTGCATTATGTGTGTTGATTGTTAGTATAGTGTCATTTAAATCATCTACTATTCTCCATTTCACTACTCCCTTGTCCTATAATGCTCAAAACAAGTGCACCTTTAGTTTTTATGTCATAATAATAACAACTTGATATCTCGCTAGACAAGCTGGTCGTGTTGTTGCATGATGTCTATGGAAGTGGAACCTCTAGTGTTTTGAAATTTAGGTGACTTTCGTGTAATACAATTTTATGTATATTTTTCTTTTTTTTGACTAAAGAATGAGGTTATCTGAAATTTCGACAAGAGAGTACGAGTGTTAATAATACAGATGACGGGTTTTAGTGGTCAGATGAAAACTCGTTTTATAAATATGGTATTGCAGCCGATGGCAGAAATGTGGCGGATATAGTAGGTGTTGTGGCTAATGGCAGCTGGTATAGAATTGTCAACGCCATAATGCCATGGCGTCTCTATGGCAGAATTTTGACAGCACTAGAGGATCCATTCTCATAGTCCACTACTCATGACAAAATGTATCTTTTAGTACTGCAACAAGTTATTAGACAAGACTTTATTGTCACTTTAATACTATTTACTTCAAATATAGTGGTGGAGCCGTTTTATCTCTTTTGTTAATGAGTGTTTACTGTCGTTAAATACATTACAAGACAAAAAAGTTATGTCACTTTATTTCTGTTTATTTCATACATAGTTGCTGGAGTCGTTTTAAAGTTTTTCAAAAAGTGTTTATTGCTCTTAATGAGATTTGATACTTTGGTCTAATATAATTTCCTTTCACAAACATTGGGGTGCAAGTTTTGAAATGCTCAAGGGGGTAAGAATTTCTTAAGCTTTATAAGGACTACTTTCGACATATATCTAGTTGTCGTGAGATCCTAACTCATGTCCCCTTGCCTAGGATTGGACATATGTAGTACATACAAACGTCGGTGGTTGAATAACAAGCATAGGATAAACTCTGATACCAAGCTAGAATTTGGGACAGACTTAACTCATTCCCAAGAGCTAGCCCCAGGAGTGATGGTCACCAAGCTTTATAAGGACTAGTTTGGTCGACTCTTTAGTCAATGTGAGATCTCAAACTTTTCCTTTGGTTTGTTTGTTTTCTTATTTGGAAGAACAATACGAGAAGGGATCCACGTCAATCAATAGGTAACCAAAGTATCTCTTATAATCTTATGAAGCATAGACACAAATATGGACACGAGACACAACATAGGCACATTAACACAAGCAATGTTTAAACTGCAGGAAACTATGAGACTGCACACACTCGCATAGATAAATATACGAGCATATTATTTTAGAGCATATGGCTGTATTGTCAAGTTTATCTCCTCTCACTTACTCGCTTGATGCCCCCTAAATGGAGTGTGCTAGAGACCCTTTTTTTCCCTTTTCATTTTTCAAGTTTTGACTTTTTTTGAGAACAATAGAAACTTATCTTTGACACTACGCTTCATAGCTTATATTGACTCGCCCAATCTTGCCTCTTTGAGCTAATTTTGCAGTTATGTTAGACCTTGTGTATTCTTGATTATAATATGAGCTTTTGTTAGTATTTCAAATTTGCCATAATTACATTTGAAGTTCTAATTCAGACCAAGCTATCAAGATGAAGATACAAGAGTTATTTTCATTTTATTTCTTCAATGTATTAATCAAACTCATTTAGTTGTGTAGGTTTCCTTGCCTTTTTAGGCCTATTGACTGAAGCCTATATAATGCTTGTTTGTAGTACAATTTGAAACCAACCTTTGAATGCGTTTGCAATTTTCAATCATAGAATAGAAAAGTGAGTTTAGAGCATTTCTCCTTGGAGCTTTTGATTAAACAAACATGTCTTATCAAGAGCATCAATCTCTTGTAGCAATTCCTCCTTGTGATCTTATCATTCGTCCATTGAATGCGGTGATATTCTCCACCGTCTAATTCTACTCGCATGTTTCTTTTACCTTTCTCATAATTTTCTTTCATCCAATCTTAATCTTTCCATCATTTTCTATTTTCTTTTCAAGAATTACACTTGGTGCAAGATCCTTGTACACTGCGTATCAATTGAGATTCGCATTAAGTTCTTAATCAGTAATAACTTATTGACCATCCTTATCTAACTTGATTAGTGCAGATGATATCCCTACTCTGAAAATGGAAAACAGGCAAAGTTCTTCTGGTACACAAGACAATTCTATGATGAAATCCATTGACCAAAGAGCACATTCTAGTAAAGGGCGTGGTGACTTATTGACTCGACGTCTGAAGAATCGAGAGAGACAGCGTAGATACAGGGCTCGCAAGCGCCGAGAAGCTGGAACCACAAACTCCTTTGTTGTAGAACAGGCTGCAGCAGTCCAAGTAGAGTTACAACCGAACGGAAATTACAACAATTTTGTGACACGCATATATTGTAATCGAGATTGGAAAAAGGATGCAAGGCGAGCTCATATTGTGAAGCATCAAGAGATGAACGGGTTTAATTCTTCGACACTAACTAACGTTCCCGTTGTGACATGCTTAGGCATCGGTAATAAGTCAGAAACAATGCTAGATAGGGAAACTCAATCCGGATCTTCTAGTGTTGTTTATAATGAAACGCCTAGGACTGTTCTGGGTCGTAGAGATTGGAAAGCAGAAGCCAGAAGAAAGAAAAACTAGTGAATCTTTTTCATTTCTTGTTTTAAAGAGTACTTTTACTAGTGAAATTTCAGTTGTATAATAAAATTCATATAGTATAAAGAATCCTGGAACCTGGTACATCATTTGTCCAGCTTTAAAATTGTGTTTCTGTCTCATTTTCTGCTTAAACATTTCAGACTTAATTGAAGAGATGATGATAATTTCAGACTATATTTAGAGAGACATGCTTATTTTCCAAATAATTATAATACACCATTTTGAACAAGTCAAACTTGTGCAATAACATCACTTTATTCCTACGGATCTTGTTCACATTTATCAAAATATAAGGTCAAATTTCCCTTTCTGTGGGGATTATATTTATTGAGTTATCTTAATGTCAAGTACTTTTTTCCACCATCTCCAATTATTGAATGGATTTTACCAATTTGAAAATCCATACATGAAGCACAATTTATGTAACACTTGCTAACTTATTCAGGAATGTCATTTTTACTTTACATATTTTCATCTTAATGAGCAATATTTGCTTCTAAATTATCATCATATTTTTCATTTCCTTCATTAGTTTCCTTTTTGTTAAAGATGCAAATATCTTTTCCACTAATGTAACAATTAAAAAAGAAAATCTTAAATTAATCAACAAAACAAATAAATGGAATATCAATCAATTGACAACATGATTTCTATCTAATTGTACAGAAGAAAAAAAACAAATATACAATTTTTTTTTTGACAAATTATTCACTATTGTAATTGAATTGAATATTGAAAGAGGCATTTTTTTTTTCTGGAACAAAGTGAAATGTGTGTCATTGAACGTGCACAATTTTTTATTTGAAAATTACAAACATTCCTACAGTTCGTGAATGTAGTCTCTCGTGTCATATTTTTATTTGATTACAAATATATTTATCAATGTTTCTAACCAAATAAAACATTGATAAATATTTGATTACAAACATTCCTACAATGGTGCTATATGGGATGAGGGACTAATTGAACGTATGGCAGGAACACGTTCAATCACATGCAATTTACTTTTAAAGCTTAATACAACTAAAATTTCTATCACAATGTACACAACAGAAAGATTTATGATAAAATTAAATAAATTTTATAAACTGAACCATGAATTACAAAGAATCTGAAGGGGAAAAACTAAAAATCGTAAAGGGTTAGCGGCGCAGCTTCTTGCCCGCTTGGCTTCCATTAATATGTAACATGTGAACAAGTTCATATTCTATGATGGCTTTGGTTTTTGTAAGGAATGTAGATTATAAATAGCACAAAAAAAGCGCTTGTGTATCGAACCAGCGCATGAAACACCATGTTTATAATGTACATTAACTCTAACCCCCCACCCTTTCCCCAATTTTTACATTAATTTCCACCACAGTCAAAGTATCACAATTCAGAAAAACCAATGTGATAATAATGTTTCGTTGATCTAATCATCTCAATGGCAAGTCACACCTTGGTCTTGTTGTTCATCCAAATTCTCAAAACTCCAATCTCTTCTCATTCCACTACTCCTCACCAATTTCGGCTCAGCCATGTCCGAAAAAGGAATATTTCCGGTACTATGATTGCGACGATGATTTGCCTTAAGCTTAGACACAGCCCCACCTTTAGTCATTTCTTTGTTGGGCGAAGGGATATTCCCGGACCAAGTTCTTTCGACTTTCTTGCGATTTCCCCTATATTCATTTTCTTTTTCTTTGAATAATTCTCTAAATGAGTCTGTCCTTTGTAGAACTTGGCTGCAGGTAAGGCAACTGAGACTCATTTTGTTTCTTGTGTCCCAAGTAACCAAACCCTCCTATCTCCTTAGGTTGGTGGGTTTGAAGTGGGAAAGGGAATGTGTTTATATAAATTATTAAAGAAAAGGGGTTGAAGTTGGACAAAACATGATAAGGATGCAAGGGAGGTTTTAAAAATGAAACTAATCATTAACAACTTGTTTCCATGTTTAGAGTTATGTATGAATATCTACTAATCCGTAAACATAGCATGGCCATTCACTTATTATTTGTTTTTTTAATTATTTATAAATAGCTTAACCAATTTATTTATTTTAACC
>Ga0315914_1008834_pt1 | contig 13230 bp, 13 predicted proteins | sample MpolenodulesMG_FD_203920 | JGI IMG/M metagenome (GOLD analysis project Ga0315914, IMG submission 203920) | Medicago polymorpha root nodule microbial communities from Los Angeles, California, United States - elongated nodules | ecosystem: Host-associated > Plants > Roots > Nodule | place: USA...
GAATCACTGATTCATGTGTTAATTCGTAATGATCCAAGGAAAGAAAATCGATTTTTTTATCCGCTGCTTTATTCTGAAAACGTTTCGATTTTCCTTCAACACCCAGGGATGACGAGGGCGGGGAGTGGTCGCTGGTGCACAAGGAATGACAATGAGAGGCTCTCGACAACTTCTAGAGGAACCGAATCACATCAGAATGAGAGGGATCCTGAGGTCGTGTAGGTATGGGACTAAATGGTTGAAGGAAGGCTTATTTGAATTGTTTGGTACCTATATCAACAAGATGCATCTTCTTTCGGAAGCCCGTTCCATAAGAACTCCATAGTTAAATGTGCTTGTCTTGGAGTAGTTTTTGGATGGGTGACTTGTCGAGAAGTTTTCCGGTAAGCGTACGAGTGAGGACAAAACACACTGAAAAGACTCGTGTTGGTTTGTAGGGTAAGTCGACAATGCTTAAAGTCTCTTGCTTTAGTGTTTGAGAAATTGTAATCAGATATTGATTTTTGTGAACTCTACTTGGAAGTGCAAGGAGGAGTGGACTACTTCCGGATTGTGAAAGGAACCACTATAAATTGCTTTGTGTCTTTCTTCTCTCTCTCTCTCTCTCTCTCTCTCTCTCTCTCTCTTTACTTATCCGCTGCATTTAGAATCAGAACATTGCATCAAAACCTGAACTTTATCAGCTTCTGATCAGTGAACTCAGTTTTAGAGAAGAAAAAGCTAACACAATTCAACCCCCTTCTTGTGTTTTTCTCACCTTCAATCCCTTGGAAGTGCAAGAGGATTGTACTACTCCTGGATTGTAGGAGGAACCAGTATAAAATGGCTATGTGTCAGCTTTCTCTTTATCTATCTCTTTATCTTTGCGTTTTGTACTTAATTCGTTGCACTCAGATTCTGCATCAGAATCTGTATATCTTATATTTTGATCAGGCTGTTCAACAAAAGAAAAAGAAAGCCACAAAAAGCTTACACAATTAAATAATCTCCCATTCTTGTTGTTTTTCTCACCTTTAATATTTACTTATAGAGTGTAAACTTTTTTTTCCTGCATTATGATCTTCTTAAAAAACTTATCGAGGTGAAGTTGTATGGGAGAACAATTTTGAAATTGTTGAGAAAGGTAAATAGGTACTTTGTAAGGTGTGGTCGACCTTATACATAATGTGCTTAAGGGTGACATCAAAATAAAAAAAAATACTAATATATTGTCTTTTGCAATTTATTTGGTTGCTTTATTTAGTTTTTTTCCTTAAAATTTTTATTTTGAATTTTAGGGAGACTTAGAGCCAGTTTGATTCAGTTTTCAAAAACAGTATTTTAGTTTTTAAAAACTTCAAATAAAAAAACTTGTTTGATTGACATGTTTCTAAAAACTATTTTATGAAACTATTTTCATTTTAATGGTTTTTAAAACTGAAAAAGCAAAACAGTCGAGAGATGTTTTAGATTTCTATTTTCACTTTTCTACAAAATGAAAAAACAAAATGGCAGTATTGTAATATTTGGTAATTCACGATAGAATACAATATAAGTGAAAAAATTGTTTTGCTAGAGTAAAAAAGTTGAACATGAATTAGTTCAATAATGTCAAACTGTGTGATATGGCTTCATAATGTGTTCAATAATGTCAAACTGTGTGATATGGCTTCATAATGTACCAACTTAATTTTCTTTTTATAGTATAATAAAAAATTGCCAACGTAATAATTTGAATTTAACTTTATTACTGGGATTGCATATAATTGTTGTAATTTTTTAAGAACTTTATTATATATTATTATCAATAATAACATTAACCATACAAAATTCTCTCAAATCATATTTGAGTTTATAGCTTATAACTTATAAGGTTACGTTTGTATACCAAAAAAATATATTGTTTGATAACCGTCATTCTCTCACGAACTTATAACTTATTTTTATGAGCTCGTATCATTTTTTTAATAAGTTAAATAAAGTAGCTTATTGTTTAAAGTTTACAACTTATCACTTTTTATCTCAATTTTACACCTGCAATTTTAATTGAAAAAAAAATTAGTATTAATTAAATATACATTTTTTATGTCGTTTCATATTTATAAGTTATTTTAGCCGTTAACTTTATCAAACACTACTAATTCAATGAGATAGTTTATCTTCTATAAACTAGCTTATAAGTGATATGTTATAAGTTCATCCAATACAAGCTACCTTATCAACTATTTTCTACTTTTACCAAACACAACCTATATCTAAAGTTTAATATGACTAGTCAAGTTTAATTTTTTTGAGTGTTCTTTTAGTTAATTTTTTTTAGATAGACGAAATGACATTAGTAACGTAAAATTTAGAACGCACACAAATAAGTAAAGGAGTCGAGCACAACATCCAATCTAGGGATTTTGACATTTTTGTCGGTTAACGTAGAATTTGTGAAAATAATTTTTTGTTTAATTATAAGACTTAATTACATTTTTGGTCCTTTAATTTATCATACACATAAAAATACTTTCTTTTTTACAATCAAACTTTTAGTCTATCATATATCACATTTATTGCAATTAGAGTCTTATTTAAAAATATTTAACTCCGAAAATGGGGATTTGCAAACACAAACTCATCAAACAATTTATTTATTTTCTCTTCTCTAAAACAGTTTTTAAAAATAAAAATACGAAACAAGTTTTTTTTTTTTGTACTTCTAAAACCTGTTTCTCAAAATCGATTTATAAAATAGTTTTAAAAAACTAAAAAGCAGAAGTTAATCAAACATGCCCTTATTCATTTGTAATATTATAGTTTTTCAACACAACTTTATTTATATATACATCTTGCAAAAATATGAACTAAAATATGTATATGCTTTTTAAGCTTTGGCTTACACAAATCCAATTGAGATTAATGAAAAGTTAAAAGTACAAATGTGGAAGCATTTGATAATTTTGAACACGAAATGATTCATTTAAATCAAATAAAATTCAATGAAATTTACTTTTCTATTTCTCTATGTTTATTCCGTTTGCTTCCATTTTTAGTATAATTCAAGCTCAATAGTGTTTTATTATTAACAATTTGATGTCAACAAATTTCTATACCATTCAGCACTAGCCTTTGGTACACGCTTGAGATTATCATTAAAATCAACATGATAAAGCCCCCAATGTCCGGAATAGCCCTGATGAAATTCAAAGGTATCAAATGCTGGCCAGGCAAAGTAACCACGAACGTTTACACCATTGCTGTTAATAAAAACATCATAATTAGTTTTTGACATCACAATTGCATATTAAAGTTAATATTGATAAGTAAAGGATACAATTTTAATTATACATATAAAGAGATGTTTCATATACTCTCAGATTTATTGATAAGGATAAATTACACATACTTAATTGCTGCTTTAGTAGCATTTATATGTGTTGCAATGTAAGCGATCCGATTTTCGTCCTTCAATGGATTTGTCATATTGGGAGAAGGAATACCTACGTAAAGATGATTACAACAAAAAAGATTGGTTGATATTTTTTATTGAAAAAATTATAGATATAAATTACAATGTTAAAAATATGAAAACAAAACTAACCATTTTCAGTGATGTAGATTTTGGGATTTGTGTACTTTTCTTTTATGTATATTAAAATGTCATATAATCCTTCGGGGTAGACATGAAATTTACTATATTGTTCCTACAAATTACCAATATTGAACAAAAATTTAAGAAGACAAAAATATTTAAGTAATATCATGACCATCATTTTTCTTTTCATTTATATCTCACCATAGGTCCAAGGGTGTTTCCTTCTGCATTAAATTCTATAATTGTGAAAGAATGAGCAAGAATTAGTGAATATGATTCTATAATTTCCTTTCTATTATTCATATCATATAATTAAAATGTAGTTCGAGAAATATTAGCTTACCTGTAGTTGCAGCTAATGCATCAAAATTGTCAATATAGTACATTTTGCTTCTATTTGATTCATGTCTAGCAAAGATAGACATATAATAATTGACTCCGATAAAGTCTAAACTTCCTTTGAGCATATGTTTCTCCTTTTTAGTGAATTCAGGTAACCTATTCCCTACTAACTTTCTCATTATTTGTGGATAATCTCCATGGTATATTGGATTTAAAACCCTGTTTGATTAAAAGTAGAAAAACTTAATGTTGTTATGTATGTTTATATGTATAAACTAAGGTGTATAACATCGAACTAGTAACTAACATAACACAAGTGTTTATGACGTATAACGTCAGTGGTAAGTGTTTGGTCTTGTAACCTCAAAAAGAAGTTTAAATCAACAATAGTAAAATGATCAATAATAACACTTTATTTAATCATATATTTCCCCTTTCCTAATTTTTTGAAAAAGTTAACACAAAAGAAATAAGTGATGATCATATCATAAGTTATTTGCACTTACCATCCATAAGTGAAATCCATTAGTCTTTGAGCAGCATCCACATCCTCTTCTTTTGAACTATAGGGAACAAAATTTTGAGCTTGTAAAACAAGTCCAATTTCTCCCCCTTGTGTTGCCTGCATCAAATGTTTGATGAAATTTAAATTTTCATAACACATAACCTGATTAAATTTATTTGATAGGGTTAATTAAGATTTTGGTCCCTATAAATATCTGCAGTTTTGTTTTTAGTCCCTATAAAAACAAATCACACTTTTAAAATTCATTGAATAATTACCGTATTTGTCTATAAATTTGTCTAAAAAACTCTTTTTTTTTCTTATAAATGTGACCGGATGGAGTATATATTATGTAAAATCTAAAAATTAAACTCTATCATTATTTTGAGACATTTTATCATTACATTATATTTGTAAAACATGATATATAAAACATACTTGGAATTTTTGTCGGTATAACTTTACTGCTGCAGCATGGCAAATAAGATAGTTGTGAAGGATTGTATAAGCTTCTGAACACTTTCCTGTATCTTGGCATCGTTCAGCAGAGTCATTATCAATGCCATGCATGTGAAGGATAGGTGTGGCGGTTGGTTCATTGAATGTTGTCCAATGCTTCACTCTATCTCCATATGTTTTGAAAAGTAGTTCACAATAATCCTTGTAATGATGCCTGAAATTTATTTTCATGTAAATAAATCAAATGTGCATGATGAAACTCTACAGTGTTTTATGTAGACTAATTTTCAATATTAACATTTAATCAAATGTTTTGAAAATTGAATAGCAAGATGAGATGAAATTAAAAAATGATTAATTACACAATGCTGCGATTTAAGAAGCCACCAAACTTTTGTTGAAGGGCAAGCGGGAAGTCAAAATGCATGATAGTCACAAAAGGCTCAATACCTACAAATTAAATTAAAAAATAAAATTATTATGAACATGTACTTTTACCAAAACTTTTAAAAATTATAATTTATACAAAGGAATGTGGTCGGTTTAATCTATACCATTTTCAAGTAATTCATTGATCAAATTGTTGTAGAAGTTGATACCTTCTTTGTTTATCCCCCCTCTCAAGATTCCATCTGTGTTTAGTTGTTCAAAATGAAGACATTGATAAGTCTAATTGTTTTTTTTTTTTTACAGTAAACAATAGCTTAACATTTCATAAAATAGAGAATATTACAATCAACTAATGTTAACATTGATGGGGTATTCCCCAACAATTTTGAAGAGACAATACAAGAAATATAGCCTACTCGATCATGTTTTGCAATACACAGAAACTTTGCAATCAAATATAAGGAATTAAACCAAATTTCACAACCTAACAATCCATCCATCAACAACTTCTATCTTCTAATACTGACAAAGGAAATGTGAGAAGCCAGAGTCTTTATTTCTATCCAGTTACAGATCATTTCTTCTGCCATATCACGCCCATTTCGACTACACATCGTCTCGGATTTGTTCACTTTGTCAAGTTGGACAAAAATCCATCGATGAGGGGCAAAGATAGTGATACTGGATTCATCCTCATAAAGGGCAACAAAGCTTATGTGATACGTACAATCCAAGCTCAGTTGAGGCACAAGATGACTTCCAACCAAAATACAAAGCACGTTACAACACCATAAACGCCTAGAACTAACAACAACAGACCCACAAAACATAAAAGAGAAGTAAATTGGAGATAAACAAACCAAAACAAAATTCACCCATGGAGGTTTTGGCAACGGACGGCACAAACCAAGGACAACCTTCACAAATGTTCGAACACCATCTGGAGGCTTTCGCGGAGGCCTTTCCGGGTCGAGATCTAGAGGTGAGAGGCTAACCAGAGATTTTTGGAAGGTGTAGGGGAGTTGAGGCTGCAATCGTCCCTTTCGAATGATCACAAAAGTTTGAGGGAGTGGCTTCAGCGGTGGCCGCTGCGCCAAGGTAGAGGAGGCCGCAGTGAAGGTGGGTGAAGGCATCAGAATCAAAACAGGAACAGAACTCACATCCTTCTCCTTCGACAGTTCAAACCCATTCAAAACCTCCATAGAAAACTAGATATGGATCTAGCTCTAAACATAAAGACAGTGGACAGCTGGGAGAACAGGAACTAGGAGGTACTAGGGAGAGTCAGGAGGTGCTGGGGAGAGCCAGGAAGTGCTGGGGAAAACCACCACTTAGATGAATAGAGAAAATCTAAATAGAGCTCCGGAGGAGAGGTAGAGAGAAGTCAGAGCTTCTCTCTCTAAAATCCATTTTTGTTCCTATTTGATAAGTCTAATTGTTAAATATGAAAAAGAGGTCATATATATAATTAAGCGTAATGCTCCATCTCGCGAGAATATGTATCACGAGAGCATCACGACACTCTGAAGTGTCTTTGATGTGGGGCCCCCTTTCTACCTTGACCCACCCATGCACTCAATCTGGTGCAAAATCTAACGGCCATAATGTTTTCGGGATAACTTCGTGAGTTTTGTTCTCGGGATAAATAGCATCACCCATTAATTAATTTGAACAAAAAGTAATTCTTTTTTTTTTATTTGAATATATAAAAGGTTGCATTTATTATTGAGGTTGTGTACTGAAAAATATAGATGATAAGAAGATATTTGCTAGACGATAAATGCATATTAGATATTTAATTATATTTTACTTGACTCCTTCTCTTTCCATCCTATTGATTTCTCGTGCACCCTATGCAGGTTAAATTATAGAATTTGAACACCATAAAAATCCTATTAAAACATCAAAAATACGTTAAGGTGAGAAAAGTAATGACCATTTACTTCCGTATAAAAACAAAAGTATTTTACTTATTTTTTGATTAAACCTAAACAAAATAAAAAATTTCTTATACACCAAGGTACAACTAGGGAATAAAGTAAGGGACATCTATTTTGTAGTTGGTCTCTTTATTTTTATATATTTTAATAAAATGGCACTGATCTTTTTATTAAAAATTATTCGCCCATTTATAAGCATTTATCTTACACTAACTATATTACTTTATTTAACATTTATCTTATACTAACTATATTACTTTATTTAAAATAAATTACCTGGAACAACTCTACTCCATGAGATAGACATTCGGTAAGAATCCACTCCAAGATGCTTCAAATGTTGTACATCCTCCTACAAAATTAAAAAAAAAAAAAAAAAAAACCAAAATTTAAACATGAAATTTGGTAGATATACTAGACTATCATCCGTAAAAGAAAAATCAAAAGGCATATGAGATTCTAACTAGTCCATATTCACCTTGTATCGCTTGTAATGTTCAATTAATGTAGAAAACTTATCACCATCCACAAACGTTGCTGCAAGTTGTTAATGAATGAAGCAAAATAAATAAATAAATAATGGGAAGACATAAAATTGATTACTATATGAGGTATTTTTTTTTTATCTATTTCTCTCTAAGTGTCTGACTATTTTGACAAAAAAAATTCTATATTTTTTTGTCCTTTTGAAAGATCAATATCACAATAAATATTTCTTTGTAAAAAATAGTCTTGATCGGTAATTTAATAAATATAGTGTCAATATATAATGGTCATGGAATAATAAATACTACAAAAAAGACAAATAATTTTAATGAAACACCCAAAAAATCACTCATATCATTTTTTTGAATACAAAGACATAAATTGCAATTGGAAAGAAACTAAAGTAACATTGTTTCTAGACACCAATTGTGTATATATATATAGAGAGAGAGAGGGAGAGAGAGGGGATAAAATCAATTAACAAACCTCTGTGTCGCTCAACATTATCATCCCACACTCCTAATCCTCTACCTCCTTCATGAGCTGCTCCTTCAATCTAAATTCAGAAACTACAACTTGTTATAAATAATAAATTGTTTACTATATTTAAAAAATTACGATACTAAAAAAATTAATGAGAAAAATTAAGAGGTGGGAATTGTGAAATACATCTCTAAATCCATCACTAAATTTATCGTTAAGACAATTAAAGAATTTTGTTTTCTTATCATTAATTTCATTATTTAAAAATTTAAATAAAGAAATAGCTTAAAATATTTAAAGGTATTAACCTAAGAACTATGAACGTGTACCTGCATGGCAGAAGATCCGACACCAAAGATAAAATCAGATGGAAAAGATGCACGCTTAGGAATACTTGAAGAATTTAGGAACCCCTTGAATGAAATCGGATATTCTCCTCCTATCTATAAAATTCATCTATAAGATATTAATAAATTAATAAGATAAATTATAATAAATTTGCATATACAACTTAATTATGAGCACCTGTACTGAAGCAGATCCTAAACCAGTTATTACGTCACGTGGAAGTACATCTGCAAATTCTGAAATAAGAAATGAAAATATAATTTAATGAGTTAATCTAAAAGAAATGTCATATACTGAGTTAGTTTGAAATAAATTAACAATTATTCATATCATTTTAATCTTTAAAACTTCTGAATCTAACTTCTCTGCATAAAATGAAGTTTGTCTTAAATTTATTCCACAATATGTTATGTGACAAAATCACATATAGATTTTTTTTGGAACAAAATCACATTTATTTTTTAAATTTTTTTTATCTTTATTTCTTGTAGCTAATCAATTCATTTTTCATTGAAAAATTTAACCTTTTATATCTAATTCATAAAATATTGTGTGATGAAGAAAACTATCAAAATAATTTTAAAAAGAAAAAGAAAAAACTATCGGAGAATAAGTAAAAGCAAATATAAAACCTCGTGCATCAGACAAGTTGGAATGCAAAACAACAGTATACAAGATTGCCATAATAAATCTCAAAGATGACAACATCTTCATTTTCTGAGTCCTATCGTAAAACTACAACTATTAAGTAGGTAGGTGCATCTACTTCTATATATTATATATAGTTGAGATAAAATAATAATTTTACTCTTATGACAACTATATTGAGATTTGATTTTCTATATTTGAATGTCAACAACAATATTCTATCATTTTCTATGATTAGCGAGTACTAAAATTCAAGCTGGTTTTCCCCACCTAAATAATGATGTCATTCGTGTCAACATTACATAGAAAAGACTTCTGTATTATCTTTTATAAGTAATTTATTCATAAAATTACAAAAGAAAAATAAAAAAATGTGAATATTTATAGAAAAGGAAAAACAAGATTAGTAGATGCAGATGATTCAAGACTTTCTTTGTGCTTCTTTATAAACAATTCTACATTTTACATGAATACAATTTGTTAATATAATAAGTGTGTATATTTTGTATATAACTAATACTAAACTAAACTATAGATATGTTCAATATTTATTTGAAAGGAAACATATATGAGTCTTGCTCACATGTGTCATAAAGGCATATATCTTTTATCCTTTATCGAATAAAGCAAGATAATTTTTCAAAATAAAATCACCACCTAAACTAGTCTCTGCTAAACCTTTCATCTTAATAATTCTAACGAAAATGTGAAGGGAAATCATGATCATAAAGACAACGGAAATTAAAATTTTCGATTTCCTTTTCTTAGAACATTACAAAATTGACATGACTAAGTTATGAAATTGTTACCTCTTCAAGTGAAGAAAAGATCTCGACCACAACAAAACAACGTAACAGTGCTTCTACTGGTCCACACGAACAACTCTCCTCTGGTTCTCGGTGCTAGCCAAGCGATTAAAGGTTCAGAGAGAACTATGGTTTGATTTGTGGTTTTAGGGTTTTTCCAAAGTGACATTCTGACTTTAGCACAAATGTTCTATTTATAAAACTACTTACACCCTCTACAATTCAAGTAACCACTATTGGGTTTCTATAGTGTCATGTTACAGATAATGTTTGAATGACAATAAAACACTTGAGTCCATATCTAGGGATCATAGTGGTTTCATGTTTAAGAATGGTATACAATATTATAACTATGAGAATATTTATTGACACTTTCATAACATACTGTGTAGTATTCTCATGGTGGGTTACTCTTAATATTTATACCTACGTCTAAACTTAATATCTCATATTCATGACCAATAAGATATGGTCATCAGTCTACATACATAATAGTCTCTACGCTTTATTATTTTTCAAATTTATATTAAAGCTTGACCATAGATACTTTTAAGAGTAGTGTTTTTTATGTTAACGTAATCTCACGATTAAGTCTATAGGGACTTTATTAATCATACAACAAATATAATAAAGAATGGCTTATTTTATTTAGGCTTAATTAATGATTTGGTCCCTTAAGTTATTTGTTGGTTACGTTTTGGTCCTATAAGTTATAAACATTACAATTTGGTCCCTTAAGTTAGACTCCGTTAGTCAAATAAATCACGACCGTCAAAACCGTTAACCCTTGTTTAATATTAACCATTCGATTTTTTTAAAATTACAACCATTAGATGATGCATGTCTACTAGATCTAACGGTGCACCATCAACACCTAACTTTCTTTACCTTTCTTCATCTTCTTCCCTATCCCTCTTCTTCATCTTCATCCCCAACTTCATACATTCTTCAACACCAAAACCCAGAAGAAGAAAACAACAGTAAAAAAAACCCCAAGAATTGAATTACAATTACAATTCGCATCCTACAATTTCAAATGAAGACACAAATTAACACACATGAGGAAAACCCAAAATCAAAACATATTAAATTTTCAAAATTGGTTCCTACAACATTTGCATAAAGTGATAATTTTCACATAAAAAAACTTACAGCAAAACCATCAAAACCCATAATCATCAGCTTGGTTCTTATTCATTCATTATTCATCATCAAGATATATAGCCCAAGTCTTTTATCAAGATACATTATCCAAAATGTAACCAACAAATAACTTAAGGGACCAAATCATTAATTAAGCCTTTTATTTAATAATAAAAGTCATGATACATAACATAAGTCTAACGTAAACTATTGGCCTCTAAGGCTTACACCAACAATCTCCCACTAGCACTAGAGCCAATCATGCATAAACTTAATATCCATAGTACTAGTATGACCATCATGCTTCTATTGAGTAAAATCTTTAGTTAGTGGATCAACTATATTGTCTGATATTGGTACTCTACATATTTTCACATCTCCTATGTCGATGATTTCTCGAATGAGATGAAAGTGCCTAAGTAAGTGTTTGGATCGTTGCTGAGATCTAGGTTATTTAGCTTGTCTGATTGCTCCATTGTTATCACATAGTAATTATAATACCTCATTTTGAAAAGAGAATAGCTTAAAATTATTTTCTAAATTCGAGAGCCTTTATCAAAGAACTAACTTTAATATACTAAAATATAAATAAATTATAAAACCTTCAACATAAAACAAAGTTTATGAATTACATAATTAACTTAACTTTTAATCTTAATAAGAGGTTACAAAACTTGAAACAATATAAATAGATAGTCCTAATCTAGACTTTGACTGTGATCAAGTTTCTGATGATACTTTAAAACAGCTTATATCTAAAAAAGATGAAATCAACGTGGGGTTAGATATAATTATCTCAGTGAATTTCCCAAAGTGGGATAAAACATTTAATCTTACCTTTGAACAAGATTTATTATTTAGGAACATAAAACATAATGTAATCACTAAATTGCAAGTAGTTCTGAATTCACTAGGGTAAAACCCACCTCAGATATATAATTCTTTATAATTTAACTTTTTATAGTAATAAGCTAATCAAGCTACCTTTAATATGCATACATTCCATTTTTCTTTAGCAAGGTAGAGGATTAGTATTAACTCCTGTAAGTGGATGTCCCCACTTACCCTTCTTGCACATACCGTTATATGAACAGAGCGGAGAGTCCGACTAGCTAAAAAGGACCCTATATTCTCACTTACCGTTCTTGCACATACCGTTATATGAACAGAGCGGAGAGTCCGACTAGCTAAAAAGGACCCTATATTCTCCTTTAATATTGTATTTTACTTATGTACTTACATTTATAATATACATAAGAACTACTCATACTCAAGGCATGTCATTTATCCATCAGTCACATATAAATATCCTTCTTCAACGTTAGCATCATTATAATTCATAATTACAAATATCAACACATGTTGTAACAAGTACTTAACCTCTTACTAAGGATAAACTACTTAGTATACTCACTACAAGAAATGTTGCGATTAGCCAGGGAATTATCCCAGGAGCATGAACCCCTGGCAAATTTACCAGGAGTCTTTCCAGGGAAACTCCTGGCAAATTGCAAACCGGGCCCACACTACTCATGGTTTGCATTTGACCGGAGCAACCTACCATAACCCCTGGAAAATTGAAAGGGCCCACATACTTTTTGCCCTTTTCCCTTTTATTTTTCTCTAGTAACTTATCAGACCTTGGAACTCTCTTTCTCTCTGTACGTACAAACTCCAGCGAACTCCTCTCCCAAAACACCCACCATCACTCTTCTTCCCGGCCACCCACCGTCATGCTCCGACCTCCATTGGTGACAAAATTACCACCAGCACGACCCTCTCTTCTTCCTCTTCAAAAAGCACCTATTTGTTTTCTAGATTGATAAAATTTAAAAATCTCAATTTTCACCTTGTCTCTTACTTTCCGACCACCACAAATCTCCATTTGAAAAACTAATATGATTTTCTTCTTCCCCATGATGTCTACAACTAAACCCCTATATTTATTTTGGGATCGGAGGACTTTCGACGGCAACCACCGTGCTGGAAACCGCTGCAACCGTGCCAGAAATCGTGTCCACCGCGCTGGAAAATAAAACCTGCAACCATTTCATTTCTTTTCCTTACTCTTGGTGAGTTCCACTTTCTACTTTGTATTCAAATTAATTTTTAGAAGTTTTT
>Ga0315914_1008835_pt1 | contig 13230 bp, 7 predicted proteins | sample MpolenodulesMG_FD_203920 | JGI IMG/M metagenome (GOLD analysis project Ga0315914, IMG submission 203920) | Medicago polymorpha root nodule microbial communities from Los Angeles, California, United States - elongated nodules | ecosystem: Host-associated > Plants > Roots > Nodule | place: USA...
CATAATAATATCAACATTGCTTTTGTCAAAAAAATAAAAATATCAACAGTGTTATATATCATGAATATAGCACTCACGAATTTTTCACGATTGCAGTTTTCCTTTCCAATAAGAGTAGAAACATATGAGGAAAACATATGAGAGTGAACAATAATACTATTACTAGTAGTAATACACGAGTGTGCCGTGTCGTGATAAATTCGTGATGTTTCTCTTCGCTATATTAAGTATTACTCTAATTATATATACTTCATCCGTTCCTATACATGGCGTAGTTGACTACTTCATACACCATTTTTTATAACCGTTTACAATTTAAAATAAACACCTAATTTGAGATTGAGGGAGTAAAAGGAGCATAATAATTCATTCAAAAGATAATATATCATCAAGTAATATCTCGAAATGCAAAATAAAAATTGAATTGCCCCTTGGCTACAGGCATTAGACCCCCGGTGTTTTTATAGTTTTCCCACACATGCACTTGATACATGCAACCTTAGTTAAGCTTCTCTCAAAAGAACTAAAACTCTTTGGTGGTGGTGATTTGATAATTGATAGTAGTGATGATTTCCATGCTCTTTCTTCATCCTTAAATATCTTCTACTTTTACTCGGTAAGATTCTGCATAAAATGGAAGAATACATTTATTTGTTATATGAGAACGTGGTGAAATAATTTGAAATGAAAATTAAACACAAATCTTACTTTGAGAGGTTGAACAATTTGTGTTGTCATTGTCTGCCTCTCTAAAGATGTGAACAGTGAATGTAAGTGAAGTGCTAGAGATGAGCTCAAAGTTACAAACATCACCAACTTTTAAGTTATTGTCCTTTGCAAATGCCTTCCATCCACCTGTGAGTTCAAATTTCAATGTTGTTCTGCGCATCTTAATTACATACCTTGCAGGCCAAACTCTTCCACTAGTTAACACCTGAAAATAAATATCTCCTTTCTTCTTTTCCAAATCGAAGTGTCTCATACCAAAGATAGACGGTATAGTCTGCCAAGCATTAGAAAACAATTCTTACAAACATTTTTAGATGCAAAGTCACTAATAATTGTGTCAACATCAATATTATCTATCACATCTCTCAATACATAAAATGGTTAGACCATTCAAGCTTTCTTGTGACATTTTCGATCTCAAGTAATTTTTCAATAATTTTAACTTCGAAAAACTTCTTTCAACAGTTGCCATAGTCACCGGCATAGTTTAGAGAATTTGATAAGCAATTGAAACATCCGGATAACAATTAGCGGCTTTGACAAACTCAAAAATTTCAAATGCTGACATTAACATATTTTGCAAAGATATTGCAACACTTTCAATTCAGAAAAAAGATCATTTGCATCAACATCCGACAAATCCTTATGAGAAAACCCAACCTAAGAAATTCTGCAACATTTTTTTAATTCATAATTTATCCAATAAGCATCAAAATCTCCTCTCATAAAACATGTGTAATGACATATAACCCTCAATTGTTTAGACTACAATTTTTCCAAGTAAAGGATGTGAGATGATTTCTTTTGATTTTGATAGAAGAGTTGAGGATGGTGGAAGACCAGGGATTTGAACTCCCATTATAACCTCATAATAAATTATGAAGGGGTCAACAAATAACTAAGCCCACTACGTACCAACAATTACACATCCCTTTAGAAATTAAGTAATTGTTTTATGGCTTAATGTACCCCTAATTTTTTTTTGGATCCAAATATCGTACTTATTTTTTTAAGTCTAGGATGGTCGCCCTACTCCCCTTACTTCAGATACGTCCCGATGTGTGATGACATGTCTAATTTAATAATTGTTTAAAAAAATATTTAAACTGACTTTTTTTATAAATTGCAAATGTTAATAATTAGTTGTTAAAATAATATTTTACGCTGAGTGTAGACTTAATATTATTTTAAAATTACCAATATATGTTTCTAAGAAAAAATATTTTTGCATAAATTGATCCATATAACCAATCCAATCTAGATATCAACTTATGTTCTACAACTTACCAAAGTAAAGCGGTGTTCAACATATGATGCTCCCATGACAACAACAAAGGATGGATTGCAAGTTTTGAAAGATTTTGCTCTTTCAAGAGTTCTAACTCTTTCAGCAGTAATCACTTGTTTCCCTGCAAAAATTAGAAAACCATAAGGCATACATTTGATCACCTTTCATGTTTGAAAAAATTTATTTTGAACAAATTGATATTGTAAAAATGATTTTAGTTGAAAGTGGGTTGAATGTGAAGTGGTTTATGTTTTGATACATTCATATAAAAGTTGTTGGATAATAAATTGGAGTGTAAACTTTTAGATTCAGAAGATACAAATCATAGCTTGAGGTTACAATCAATTCTAAAGACGAAATCAAAATCAATAACAATCGACACCACCATAACATGTCAAAATCTATTTTACGTGTTTACAATCAATTTTGGGTCTCCCCACCGTGAAACCAAACACAAACTATGTCTAGCAATTCCACATGGTTTTACATGAAGTAAATGCCATTTAAAAATGATAACATGAATTGAAAAGAGCAAAAGCTAATAATTTAGGTTAACTAATGAATCTTTCATGAGACGAATATACAAAATCTTATACCTTTGAACTTTCTGTCAATAAGATGCACAGCTACCTTTTGTGATTTCCCAACTTTAGCACAACTACTACTCCCAAACTCAAAGGATGAGTTAACTTTTCTCTTTTGACTTGCTCTGCAATCTTCATTATTTGGAGGTTTATTTCCTTGAACGTTGTAGACCTTTTTAGCTTCAACTCTTTTGAAAGGGTATTTTATCTCTAAGGCACTCTTTTCAAAGATATGCACATGAAAATGGGAAGTTCTTTCATATTTGAAAAGTAGAAGATGGCCATGAGCTAGAGAATGATACTCAGCAAATTCTTTCCAACCCTTTTGAAACCATATCTTGCCATCACTTTTTACCAAATCTAATTTCCACTTTGCACCACTTGGAGTCTTTAGATATATAACATTTGGTAAACAATTTCGATATTTCTCTTCAAACTTTCTTGGAATCATCTGTCAATTAATTATTAAACTAGATCAACATGTATGATAAGTATTTTGCATTACTTTAAGAAACATCTATCAATTTTATAGAGATGGCTCATACAAAAATTATAGAGATGTAAAATCGAACCGCTCAACTCGACATGCCAAGTAAGGTCTTGTTTTCTTCAAGCAAAAAACAAAGTAACAAGACCATTTTATTATAAGATAAAGAAACATAAACTACATGAACAAAGAATTTAAGTCAAAGGCTTACAAGCTTTCCTTCATGAAGGCTTTGAGTAGTTATGATCTTGAAAAAGTGGAATTGCTTCACATGAGGAAATTCACTAGCCATGAGTCTGCATTGAAGTTTAGATGCCAACAAGAACCAAGATGAATACTAAACGATGGCTTTCTCTTTCATATTAAGGGAACTAAGTGCCTCTTCTATTTTGTGGTAGTTGAGATTCATTTAAAACTCTTGATGATTACCCTATACGTACCCTACTCTGTTCTGCAAATGCGTGTGCTTTAGTTCATTTTTCCACCTGACCATAGCTCAAGGCTTCTTGGAACTAGTAACGGATCTAAAATCACACCCAAAGTGTTCATTTATTTTATATGAAAAAGGTTAATTAAATAAAGAGTTAAATAATATTTACTCCATGTAATTTGGAATTTAAATAATATTTTGTTGAGGAATCTAAAAATAAGAATTTTGTCTTGAAAATATTAGCCACACTCGATAAAGTCCTAATCTAATACTCAAACAGCTTCCATCACCTTTCAACCTCCGGTTCATCGAAAGAACACCATAAATAGCCCAAAACAAAAACTTGAATGAAAGAACTGACTCCCCCGCTCTCGAATCAAAAGTCATCGGTCCATCAGACTCCAGAACCAAATCGACAAGGCACCCCTCACCCTTTATCTACCGAAGAAGACACCATAGCTAGCCAGACAAGGTTGCGACTAGACACCAACTCCCAATCTCGAAGCAAAATTTAATCGGCCCACCAGGATACAAACTTGAAGACAATCAACATGATGTAAGGTGGTGCAAACATAAATCATATTAGAAAGGAAAAGGCTCAATTCATGGCGACACACACTCGAATCCCCCAAAACAACCAAAACCCAACAAGAGTTAGCTACAGTAGATGAACCCAAAAACAGAGGCTGCCTACAACAGATACACCAAGAGATCACCACCCACTAAAAACAAGCTCCCTACCTAAATAACATCAACCACCACCTCTTAATCAGCTCTCGTCCACATATCGTTCCGATGACTAATCCGAATCTAAATTATCCATAAACACCCTATCCATACCACAACAAAACAAAACCCCACAAACCACCACCAAAAACCACACCTTCGCAACCTCTCCCAACCATCATGCAAGACAACTATCTACATCACACCATGTACTCCTTCCGGTCCTATATATAAGAAAATTCTTAAAAAAAAATTTGGTCCTATTTATAAAAAAATATCACAACTTTTAATGTGTAGTTATTGTTTAAAAGACTTTTCTACCCCTTATTTAATGCTTATCTTTTTAATATTAGTGGGTATATTTAGTGCTTCACAATTTTTTATGAGGGTATATTTGTAAAAATATTTAAAAAGTTAAACTAATTAATGAGTGTATTAGTTTTGATGTTTTTTGGTTTTTCTTCTTATAATATAAGGACCGGAGGGAGCAATTTTGAATTTTTATTGATGATCTTTCTAATATTTTTTTATATTCTAACCTTTTAATTTGAAGATTTTCTATATTTCACCTTCATGAAATCAAATTCAAAATTTATGGAATTTTTGCCTGTGTAATTTGAGTGAATTTTGTATAGTCTAATTTCACGAAGCTGTATAAACAAAGAATCTAATTTTAATTACAACATTAGAATCTAAAAAATTATACCAGGGTAAACAAAAACCTACTCAAATTTCAAGGGAATAAACATTATTTAACCGTTAAATAAATGATCCTTGTAAATATCCACAATGTCTAGTTTGGACCATATTGTTGGTGGTCTGCTAAAAAACCTCAATATTACATTTCTTCACTATCCATTTAATCCAAACTCATTTCACCACAAATTTTCTGAACCTTCTCAACCAACCCATTTTAATAATAAAAAAACACAACTACAAGAACCCAACGTCAACCCCACATTTTTGCCTTCAACCTATCTAGGAACTCCCTCAATTATCCCATGAAAAAAAGTTACACCAACTAATCAATGAGTAGTGCTACACTAATCATCGAAAACTAAAAAACTGTGAGGGAAAATCTACTGTGCAATTGAAGATGGTGCTACCTGACGATCATAATTTGTTGATAGAGAGTTTTACTTGAGATTTTCAAATGTGAATAACCAACATGATAGGGAACATAATACTTTAAGCATCTCTGTTGTAGGCTAATACTTCAAAGCAGACGCACATGCAATATTTGTAAAATTATTCTTAATAATTGATGTAATTTAAACGTATAGTTTTGAATATATTTGTGTGAATGTTTTTTGTTTTGTTGAGAGAGACATTGTAAGATTATAATTAAGAATGATGATATGAGAATAATAAATACATATGTTAAACTTTAAATTTTGATACAAATAGAGATTAAACCGAAAGAAACAAAGGTTGAACAAAAGAAAAGGATGATGACATGAATTGCAACCTATTGTCCTACTTTGTATTATAAATTAAAATACAAATATCAAATAGGTGGAAAAGTTGCCTTGAAATTTAAAGCGGTGAAACATCACTCTATTTGTAAAAATTATTGTATAATTAAGAATGAAATATCAATCATTGCTTGCATCTAAAAGTAAATTGTTACAGCAATGGATAATCAGAAGACAGTAACAATAATAAAAGCAACAAAGAATATCGGGTTGATATATCTTTACCCTCTGTAATTTAGGCGAGTTCCAGTTTACCCCTTATAAATAAAAAAGTTTAGATTCCAACCCTATAATATGAAGATTCTCCACAAAACACCGCTGACCCATCCAGACACTGACGTGGCACACTACTATATAATTATTTTAATTTCTATTTTTTTAAAACCTGACACGTGTGTAATGGACACTGACGTAGCACGCCACTGTGTAATTTTTTTAAAAAGATAAAAAAAACTGAAAATTAATTTTCAAAAATTTAAAAACAAGAAGAAAAAAAATTAAATTTTTTAAAAAATCGAAAAAAAATAAGATTTTTTTCAAAAAAAAAATTCAGAAAAAAATATTTTTTTTCCAAAACATTCAAAAATTAGCTTATATTATTTTTTTTCGAATATTTTTCAAATTTTAATTTAATTTGGATTTTTTTTAAAAATTTTCAAAAGTTTCAAAATATAGTAAGTTTAGGAATTTTTTTGGAAATATATATATAAATAAAGAAAACAACCCCTTTCAGCTCTTTTGGGCTGGTTGTTTCTTTTCGAAATGTCCCCAATTTTCAATACAATTTTTAGGAGGTTTTGGTCCTATGTCCCCCTCCTTTTCTTTTGTATTTCTCTCTTTTCTATTGAAGTTTTGAGGTAGCAGACCTTTTCTGCTCCTCTTTTTTTTGGAAAAAAAAAATACAAATACAAATAACACATGTAACAAATAGATAAGAATAAATTTAAATATTAAAAAAATTTCCAGAATTTTTTATCCTCAATTTTTAAATATTAAAAATATTCTCAAATCTGTAACACATGGTAAAAAAAATTCTGGAATAAAACTTTCGAACAATAATCTAAATTTTAAATAAATTTGTTTCCAGATTTTTCAAAATAAAAATATTTTCCAGATTTTTTTTTTTTTGAGAAAATTTAAAAAACTTCTTTTTTAAAAAAAATATCTGTTTTAAATTTCAAAAAATAAATATTCCAAATTTTCGAAAATAATTTGAATTTTTTTTAAATATATATTTCAAAATTTTCGAATATAATTTTATAAAATTATGGAAAATTAAAAAATATTGAAATATATATTTTTCGTAAATTATAAATTTTGGAATTCTCGAAAAATATATATTTCAAAATTTTTAAAAAACTTGGAAAATATATTTCGTGATAAAAAAAATCCTGATTTTTTTTTAAATTTAAATAGGCACAAATGTCATGTGTACCTTTAAAAAAATGAAAAACAAAATTAATTATACAGTCAACACGCCACATAATCAGATATGCACAGTCAGCATGCCACGTCAGCAATTCTGCACAGTCACGTTGGTCAGGGGCTAAAATTAAAGAATCTTATTTTACAAGGTTAGAATCTAAACTTTTTTTTTACAGGGGGTTAACCGAAACTCGCCAAAATTACGGGGGTAAAGAGATATTAACCCAAGAATATGAATATTTTACATGTGAAAAATATAAACGTAGAATACATTATCAATTCATCTTATAACACAACTTCTCAAACAATATCTATACCAAAGAATGTATTTTGTAATGCTTCAATGTACCTAAAATTAAGAATATAAGAACATAAGAAGCAAGAAACAGAGGTGAGACACAATATAATTAGTTTGAAACTATTTTTTTCTTTTGTTTCGTTAAATATTTTCATGGTATTAATTTCAATGAAACGTAAAAACAAAAGAAGTGAGAAATGTTTTTTTTTACCTTAAAAAAAAGGGAAGAAATGAAGATGTCAATTCTCATTCCATGTAGTGATCATGAATATGCTTGCAAATTTAAATGGTGAGAGTGGGAAAACATGAGAAACTTATCGATCAATGAAAAAAACGGTGTTTGATGTATATGACTATCAAGAGCAAAATAAAAGTGTATTTATAGAACATGGTGTGGCAGTTAATAAGAAGACATGGTTAGCTATTTCCCTATGCATTTACGTGGGAGTGGATAGTTTTTTATTTTATTTTATTTTAATTCCGAATTTTATGCATTACCACTATGCTAAAAATAAGGATTAATTGTTGGTTATTTCTTTTGTTAGCTATTTCCCTGTACAATTACGTGGAAATGGTTAGTTTTTTTATTTTATTTTATTTTAATTCCTATTATTATGCATTATGTTGGAACATATGTGGAAATTGTGTAATTGACTAAACACAAATTCTCACAATAGATAGAACTAGTGTAGTGTGAATTGAAAAAAGTGGAAGTCTCACATCGATGGATTACACATTAGTAGTGTTTATATAGTGGGGGTGTACCCGTAATTAATGGGGGTACATAATTAAGTGAACGAAATAAGCATTAGAAAAAATATATATTGATATATATTTTATTATTTGGAAATGATAAATTAAATGATTAATTTAATCATTATTAGAAAGTGTTTTCTTAGTCCCCAAGTTTGGCTAAAAATATTTTGGAATGCAATCTAGAATATTTTGGTGCATGATCTGAAATATATTTTGATACTCAATAATATATTTATGTACCGAATAATATATTTTTGTACTCAATATGATATATTTTGAGACTCTAATATGAGAATTACTTGCTCCCAAAGTTTATCACTTATTAGCTGTGAACTTTCTCTATAAATAGAGAGCTCACACAATGCATTATATACATCGAAATTCACAGTTGATGCTTCCTGTGTTTTTCCTCTCTTCTCCCTCCTTCGACTTGTGTTGACAAGTCCTTCTCCTTTTTCTACTTCTTTCAGTCCCTTCGGAATTAAGAGTGTTCTAAAGATCATAGTCCATCTTCGGTTTATTATCCTTTCAGAAATAAGAATGATCTTAAGAGCATAATCCCTTCAATTATTTATGTCTCTTTAGAATAAATAATATTTTAAGAACATGGTCCCTTTTTCCGGTATAATAAATATGATCATATATAGCATTCTTCAATTCTTGGAGAAGTTAAATTAGAATTGTAGTAACACCATATTTGAGTGGTGATAGTACCATAATTGGAGAAGTTAAAATTAGAATGGTGATAACACCATTTTTGAGTGGTCTCAACACCATAATAGAGTGGTAACAATACCATATTGTTTTCAATATTAAAGAGTGGTCTTAGTACCATATTAAAGGGTGTTATTTATTGAACGATTATTTACGGTGCAGTGCTTAATCGAACAGGTGAACTGAGTTGTTTTATCTTGGAGGCACACGGTTGTTAGTCTACCTTGCAAAATTTTGGGTAGTGCCGTGATTTGTCTTAAAGAAAGCGACCTGGTCGTGACTCAACCTGGTAGGACTTCAAGAAGACTCAACATGGTAATATCTTCGGTGGTGATTTCGATTTTATTAAAAAGGTACGTTTCTGAACCCGAAAAACAACAATTTTAAGACAAATCAGCTGCTATGTCTACTGAAGAAATTACTTTTTGATGTTTCGTTGTCCCTAAATACAACAAGGATAAACCAAGCTATAGAAATACATCTCTATACTGAACAGGATGAAGTGCTTGTTGTTATTACAACAACACTAACGAAATTCACATATGCTACTTTTAATCTGTTTGAAATTTATTTTCAAAAATCAGAACCGCACTGTGAATTAATAACTCTAATTGCCAAGAGAATAGGAACCCCAAAAAAGTCCTAAGTGAAAATCTGCAGCCACTATCAAGAATTGACATTGGTTCACAAATTATTGTTAATACAATTGTGAGAAACCATGTCATATGTCCCGCAAATATATGAACATGTCGAGTGCTGCTTTGTAGCCTAACATGACTAAAGAGAAATTAGTTAATATGACTAGTTAAATCATTCTAGTTGGTGAATTAAGTGAATGATGGATAAACATTAGCGCATCGCGCCATGTTTTCTATGATTATGCTATGTTCAAAAACATATGCTACTGTTGAAAATAAGAAAGTGTTGTTAAAATCTTCTTACACCACTAAGGTAGTTGGCATTGGAGATATGAAGTTGCAATTCACGTCCGAAAAGGAAAACTATTCTCTAGGATGTGATGTATGCTTAAAAAATTAGAAAGAATCTGAATTTCAAATTTCTACTGAATAAGACTGAGTTGATTCAGACTTAAAGAGAGACTTGTGTACCATGCATTCTTGTGCGAAAAGACTGCGCCTTTGATGGTATGTTCAAAATTAAATTCTTCTTATATTTTATAAGGTGTGTGATTTTAATATTTGACATATCAAAAACAAGAGTTTAATTTTATACTTGAATAACTTGGATTTAATTCCAAAGTTATATGATTGGACAAATTTATTTTCTGCAGTCAAGATAAATGAACCAAACGTTCATATAAATCAATGTTTAGAGAATTTGAATCTCTAAACTTAATAAATTATGATATGTGCGAACTTGATGGCACATAACCTAGAAATGATAAAATGATATTTTATCATATTTATTGATAACTTCGAATTTTGAAAAATAAAATTGATATGCTTGATATGTTCAATTTCTATAACGAAAATTGAAATCTATGTTGGTTAGAGTACCCAAGTCTATGAACAAAAATTCTAATTAAGAAATTTTTGAGGAAAAGACAATCCAACTTGTCTTATTTTTTTGAACTTGGGATTGTCTGACATAAGTTTGGATTTCGAACCCAAGATAGTTAAACTCACTAGTAGAGTCTATCAATGTGTATTCATTGGGTATGCTATAATTAGGGAAGCTTATAGGTTTTATGACTTAAATGTTAAAGTAATCATAAAGTCAAGTACCCTTGTAAATTAAAGATTAGTGGGGGCACTAGTGGGGGTAAATTAAATCCCCCTTGTATATTAAGAACTAGTGGGGGTACTATATCTGATCACATTCCAGAACTAGTGGGGGCACTATATCTGATCACATTCCAGTAATCAGAAATAGTTATGAAAACATCATACGAGATGTTATAGAACCTGGAAGAGGTAGGAAAGCAAGAACTGCTAAAGAGTATGGACCTTATGGTTTATACATTGGAAGAATATCCATTAAGCCTTAAAGAAGCTATATCCTCATTGGATGCTGAATTATGGCAAGAAAGAATAAACGATGAAATGGATTCTCTAGAGTCTAACAAAACATGACACTTGGAGAACTTGCCTCATGGTTGCAAACTAATCAGTTGTAGTTGGATCTTGGGAAAAGAACTAAAACCTGATGGTACAGGTTATGAATACAAAGCCCTCCTTGTAATCAAAGGTTTTAGACAGAGAAAAATATAGACTTCTTCGACATTCATTCACCAATCACTAGAATCATATCCATAAGAGTACTAGTCCCTTTAGCCGCTGTTCATAACTCGATAGTACTCCAAATGGATGTGAAAGTTGCCTTTTTTTATGGTGAACTAGAATAAGAAATCTATATGGAACAACCTGAAGGTTTTGCGATTCATGGACAAGAAAACAAGGTATGTAAGTTAGATAATTCTTTGCGAGGTCTAAAATAAACTCCTAAGCAATGACATAAAAATTTTGACATTCTAATGTTATCGAATGAGTATAATGTGAATGAAAGTGACAAAGGTATTTACAACAAATACGTAAATAATATTTACATGATCATATGTCTCTATGAAGACGACTTGTTCATATTTGGTTTATAGATTCATATTATGAATTATGTGAAATCATTGTTTATTAACAACATTGATAAGAAAGACCTAGACAAAGTTGAAGTAATTGTTGGTTTCAAGATTACTAGATCAGAAAAGAGAACTTTTCGATGAATCTCACAAGGTTGAGAATATCTTAAGGAAATGTAATTATTTGACTATAAACTTGCTAGCACACCTTTTAACCCAAGTGTAAAACTTTTCAAGAACACTTGAGATGGTGTTAGACAAATAAAATATGCGAGCATCATTGACAGTCTTTAGGTATGTCATTGAATGTATTAGACTCGACGTTGGCCACGTCGTGGGACTTTTGTTAAGTTTACTAGTAGACAGATGAGAAGCATTGTCATGCTATTGAAAGAGTCATGAGATGCCTTAAGAAGATTATGATTCTAGAATTACATTATGAGAAGTATCCTATTGTACTTGAATGGTACAAGATACTTATGAGAAGTATCATATTGTACTTGAAAGGTACAAGATACAAAATAGAACATCATTCAGATGAGTCGTAAGTGACAGTGGTTGCACATTGAGCATCATTGAAGGAGTTGTTTGTTGAAACAAATGATATTGACTCAGTCCACTGTGGAATGAATCTGAGATGAGAACACTAGAGAAAACTAGTGAAGAAACAAGTTGATAAGATGCTTGTTAGTTGAGAACCTTTAGTGGGTGACACCGTTACCAGAAGTGTTAATTCATTGTGGTACTACTGCAGCTATTACAAAATTAAGAATTGTTACTACAATGGCAAGAGACAATTATTAAGACACGAACACATAAAGGATTAGAGAGCTAGCTACTCTCAAAAGGAACGGTTAAAGTATATCATGTACGTACTGATAAAGAATTAGTCAATCCGTTGACGAAAGGAATTACTAGAAAGAAAGTCCTAAACACATCCAATAGGATGAACCTGATGCTTATAGATCATTGAGTGATGGGAACCCGACCTACATGACTGGAGATCCCAAGACTTAGGTTCAATGAGCAATAACAAGTCATGAAGTGATAGAACATGCTATGATAAGGATTAAGAAAGCATGATCCTGCAGCGAAAGAAGGATGAGGTAATAGAAACTCTTAATGAGATCTATACTCTATGTTGAGTGGGATACCTAGTTACAGGAGTACCTTTGATAGACTCACCTATACGAATGTGGAACTGAGGTCGGTCCTATGGAATTTCGAGACAGAATTCCTAGAGCGTTCGTTAAAACTGGGATACACGTGCAGGGCCATAAACGCACGGGCTTTTAGAATACACCTTAAGGAAAAGGTTTGTGTCTGGGTTCTATGTCTGAGATAGAGTTCAATGTTGTAGGAAACTCTTAACAGGTCAGAGTATTATCTGCTATGCAAAGGTTCAATTTGTTTACAACACCTTTGTTTATTAGCAACCTTATAGAAACGTCTTTGACGTTATTACTGAAATCATTTTTTAAATTCAAGTGGGGGATTGTTGGAACATATGTGGAAATTGAGTAATTGACTAAACACAAATTCTCACAATGGGTAGAACTAGTGTAGTGTGAATTGAAAAAAGTGGAAGTCCCACATCGAATGGATCACACATTAGTAGTGTTTATATAGTGGGGGTGTACCTGTAATTAATGGGGGTACATAATTAAGTGAACGAAGTAAGCACTAGAAAAAATATATATTGATATATATATATATATATATATA
>Ga0315914_1008838_pt1 | contig 13228 bp, 5 predicted proteins | sample MpolenodulesMG_FD_203920 | JGI IMG/M metagenome (GOLD analysis project Ga0315914, IMG submission 203920) | Medicago polymorpha root nodule microbial communities from Los Angeles, California, United States - elongated nodules | ecosystem: Host-associated > Plants > Roots > Nodule | place: USA...
CCAGATATTACAAGAGAGAGAGAGAGAAATGTTGTATTGGGTCGGCCCCCGTTGGTCCTTATAAATTGAACGCAACCATTAATTTATAAGAAAATAAATAGAGGAGGGTTGTTGCCACATGATTGCACTTTAGTGACATAATGCCACATGACATAAACCAATCCAATTGTCACACGTGGCAATGTTATTTTTTAAACATAAAAGGATGTGACACACAAAAGGAGAGAAACCAATTCAATTGGTCTATGTGTCACTCTTGGATTGACCAATGTCATGTAACATTCGTAAAACTGATATTTTTATTTTACACTTTTATATTCTTTTTGCTTTATTTATTTTACAGTAAGATGCACTGTAGCATTTTCTTGCTTCTTCTTTGTTGGGTTTGGGAGATTTTAGAGCAATCTTGTGAAATTCTAAACCTGAATGAAACATTGTTATTAGAGGAGCTTGAATAGGAACTTATCAACTCATGGTTAGATGAATTAGATTCCCCTAATAAATCTGAGTGGAGAAAGGGTGGAAGTCAAGATTTAAGTTCACTGGGGGTGATGGTGATGACCGAAATCTGTGTGTTTTTATACAAGAAAAAGTCCATTGTGTATTTTATCTTAGTTTAGATCGAAAAACATTCGACTTTTTTTTTACTTATATTTTTTTTTTTTGGTGGTTGGGGTTTGAACCTCATACCTTGCATACATTATGCATTGTCCCTACCAGCTGAGTTAAGCTCACGAGGACACTTATATTTAAAATTGAAGGGGTATTTATTATTATTATATTATTATTATTAAAAAAAATTGTGAGAAAATAAACAAAATGCAGGAAAGTTCATCTTGGCAATAAAAAATTAAGCCAGGAATGTAAAAGGGTAAAATAAAATATGAGTTTCAGTGCAGATCAGTATTCAAATACCTGAACAAATGTCACTAATGAGTTCAATAGGAGCCGTAGAGAACAATGATTTTCCAGGAGGCAGGCACCAGTCTAAGTCTTCCAGAATAATTTTCATTCAACCTTGCTTTCTTGTGCCTTCTATATAAAAATTTCGTTGCTTCTACTTCATCTTGGTATTTTGAATGACCTATACCTTCTACTACCCTGAAATTGTTTTCCACTATTGAGAATGAAGAGCTATTGTTTCTATAACTCATAAGTTCACATTTCAAAGAGTCTCACACACGAGAAAGCCGTTCCGATATACTCCCTCCGTTTCAAAATACATGTCTAATTTTTGCAATGTGCACTATTCACTTGACTTACTTTGATCATACTTTTTAACTAATGTATAGATACAAATATTAACATGTAAGATGTTGTTTGATTTGTCTCGACAAATATTTTCAAAATATTAAATTTTTATAATTTTTTACTTTAGATAATTAAATATATTAACGGTCAAAATTGTGCATTGGCATATGTGAAGTGGTTGACTTGGACATGTATTTTGAAACGGAGGGAGTATATCTTGCACTAATTTAACATCTAATCCGAATCACTGCAATCATAAATTGTATTTGGAATACACAAATCAATATCTCTTAATATGCTGTTGCAACAAGTTCAAATAATTCAACAAGTCTACTTCTTCTTCCTTTTCCCAATATCTGAATTAAACACACCCAAATCATCCTCATTTAAAAAAGCACACAATAAATTATTTTACCTTTGTACTCTTAAAAAAATATAAAAGTTTGTACTCTTGAAAAAATATAAAAGTTTTGAAAATATAACCTAATTAAAGATGAGAAAAGGTTTTGTTCAAAAAAAAAAGATGATAAAAGGTGAACCAAACTTGTTCAAGAGGCATTCTTGCAAAATCAAATTACACAGGGTTTCTTATATCATAGCTTCTTGCATTTATCATCCAAATTTGTTGTTTTTTGTCGCCACTTCAATGTGGAAAATTGGGAATCAAAGATATATTGATACACATTTTCTTTCTTGTTAAATTAAATCAAAAAAAACATCTTCATCTTACAGCCCATCAACTATTTTTTTTTAACATTTCACATGAACTTAGGGCTTTAAAAAAGGGTATGGAAATCAAAGACATGCAGATACACATTTTCTTTCTAGTCAAATTAAACCGAAAAAATCATCCTCCTACAACCCATCAAAGATTTTTTTTTTTTTTAACTTTTCACATGAACTCAGGGCTTTAAAAAAGGGCATGGAATCACAATGTATAATATTAATATGTTTTCATCCAACTACATCCACAAACAATACAAAGGAGCTGAATCAAATCAACAGAAAATGAAAATGAGGATTTAATGAAAAATCAAAGAATCTTAGAAAACCAACCTAATGACAAGATTTGCCATTGAGTTATGGTGAAGATGAACTTGAATCGATTCTGGAATAGTATGCTTTGTTTTGGATTGCAGTGTCATAACACATGCCATTGAATGAGTGAGAGAGATATCTTTTTTGGATTGAAAGTGTAAGACACTGAGGCTATTAATAAGTAACAAGAGGATTAAAACAATGTATCTTCTCGGTTTGAAACAAATGGAAATTTACGTGGAAGGAATGATATCATTTTTTTTAATATTTTAATTTTTTAGGATATATACAAAATGGAAATATTTTTCATTATAGTCATAAAAAAAAGTCAAATGTATCTGATCTGAATTTTGACCAAATAGATTTGACCAATTTTATTTTTTTACTTAAATTTAAGGATGTGCTATATAAAGGTTTGACCACAATTTTTTGAAAATATATTGTGTGTTTTTATAATACTAGTTATTTAAGGATGTTATTATTTTGTGAATCCAAGAATTTCCATTTATTTCTTATTTAATACAAGAAAAACTCAATCGCGTATTTGATCCTAGTTTAGACGAAAAACATTCGACTTTTTTTTTCTACTTATATTTAAAATTGAAGGGTTATTTATTATTATTAAAAAAATTGTGAGAAATCCAATTTTTAAGAGCTTAATTTCTTTTTAGGTTACTATACTATTGGTACGAAGTTAGGGTGCAGATCCCTCTCCATTTTATGAGGAAATGGCCATTTCAATTTCTTTTCAAAGAAACAAGAGATGGGGCAAATTAAAGATTTTATTAAGCATTAATCACAAGATTGTGAGTAATTTAAAATGTCACTACCAATACCGTAATCTTCATTACCAATATAGTTACGACTTTAATAAAGGTCTAACCTTGACCAAATGTATCTATTAATCTCACCTTTCTTCTCAGGACCATAAAAAATACATTTTTCATTAGTTAATGTAACATCTTAATTCTTTAGTGTAATATCTATATGTTGCTTTTTTAAAAAATAGAAAAAATAATATTTACACATTTAAATTGATAGAGTACATCAATACAATACAATTCAATATCACAAAAAACAAAAAAGAATGAATTTGTAAACAAATTCACAACATCCATATTAACATCATAAAACGGTTCAGTACATATGCCTACAAATATGACTATATTCAAGTCTCCGAAATATTTAGGTATATTGACTACGTACATCAAAGTCATTGATTGGGGCTGCATTTGATCAAAGCTAATTTTTCAACCTGAATCAAATAAACAACGCAATAATACGTAAAATCAAAAGCACATCACAAAAAGATGGGAAATTAAAACTAACAGAACAAAACAAGCGAAAGAAGAAGACAAATACGTGGTAATCACTAATTTAGCTAAGGAAAATGATAACATGTGCCCTTTATGTGCCCCAAGGGCACATGCTAAGAAAGTTAAAATAGAAACAATTGTCTCAAAAATTGTGCATTCAACTTTTAAAAGTCAAAATTTTGTTGTTTTCTATGAAAAGTTTCTAATTTTGAATTCCTTAACTTATGCCCTAAAGACACAAGATAACAAGACCCATTAACTAAAAGAGAAAGAAAAATAATTTTGAGGGGTGATTACAGATCATAACCAATCCTAAATCAACTCTCTTTTAAATCAAGAAGAAGAAAAATAATAACCGTTAGGTTTAGGAAAGAGAAAAGAGAGATAGAAAGATATTTTTTTTTCAATAGCATCTATATATATGTTGCTATTCGGTAGAAAACTTGCAAGAGCTACATCTTTATGTATCATTCAAAAAAATTAAGCTAATTTAATTTGAGAATTTTTTTAATGGTAAATATATATTATAAATTAATTTTGTAACTAGTTATGACTTTAATAAAAGAGAGCTAATCTTAATGAAATGTAGATATCAATCTCATCCTTCTGCTCAGAACCATAAGAAAACCATTTTTCATCAGCAGCTACAACAACATCTTCATGCTTTAATGTGATTATCTATATGCTGCTATCCTTTAGAAAACTTGCAATAGCGCAAATCTTGTTTTGAGAATTACCTTGCATTGAAAGAAGATATTTATCATTATAACTTTTCTATTTTCAAAATGTTTATTTGACCACTATACTATGAAAGAACTCATGCTCAGTTTTGACATCATAGAAACATTGTTTTCCTAAAATATAAAATATATATATATCAACCATTACAATTGTAGAAATATTAAATTATTACAAGAGAGAGTAACCACATATTCACACATTTTCTATATTTCCTTAAATAAATGTATATGTTTGTAACTAAGTCTGGTTGGTTTGATAAGAAAAAAATTTCTCATGCAATAAACACACTTTTCATTAGAAATTGGTAAATTAAAACCAACTGAATAATTATAAGATTTGAGTAAGTAAGTGAAATCTTTTGGGAATATATATATAAGATGTAAATTAAGAATAGCATTTAAGATCAATATATCATGGAATTTTAATTACTACAGTCAATGATATTTGTAGATATTAACCTTTCTACCTATTTTTTATTTTTTTGAATGGCTTAACTTTTACCTATGTAATGTGATTTATTATTTGAATGGTTAGATAAACATTTCGTTTTGGCACAATGAACTAAATATTATTGAGATAATTGAATTGACAAACTTTAAGCATGCAGTTGATTAAAAGGTAGAACATCGGAAAAACTCAGACATCACAAGTCACAACACACTTTTAGGACTTGAGCCCTTAGTCTCAAGCAACTCGGTATAAGCTTTCGTTTCTTCACTTTTTATCTCTAAAAAAATGTATGATGTTGTGAGATTGAACTGCCATCCCCATTTGACATATTAGCTTTCGCCATCTCGTCCTACAACTTCCGCTTTAGACACCTTTCTTGTAGATAAACATATGCCCAAAAATTTGAACACTATGATAGTTTGTAATAAATGGATGTTTTAAATATTAAAACACAGTTCTTGAAATCAATATATTATTCTTTTCAGAAGTGAATTGAGCTAACAAAGTTCTAGTTTTATACATGAAATATAGAGCTAACAACTACTCCTCCTAATTTTTAATTGAATCTAAATGATGGAAGATTCACCTAATTTGTTGCAGCAACAGCTTTTAATTCAATAAATCAAGAAAATGTTCATTAATTTCAAATTTACTTAGATGTTAGAGAAATGATTGGAGAAGTATAGATACAATTTATACATACAATGATTTGAAAGGCCACTTGGAGGTGTTAGAGAAATGGTTCGAGCAGGATAGATGTCGATTAGATGTTGAAATTGTGCAAGAAATATTGGAACGACTTCCTGGTGTGCAAGAGTCTTTGTAATATGAACTTGTGAATAGTAGAAATAATATCTATTCATTACCAACAACAGAAAATGGTTTCCTATTAGTAGAAATAATACCACGATGAAGAAAAATTAGTTCAAAATTTATATATAAGTTAAGATTTACTGAAAAGTACGATAAGCAAGACTGATGTGAACCTCCTTGAAACTGGTTGGGCTTTAGGGCTCTTATATTGAACTCATTGGTTACTCTTTTCAAGTATATGTATTTATACGTCTTTAGTGAAACTCATTTTTATTTTACCCTTTTACATTCTTCAGCTTTAATTTTTTACTGTTAAGATGCACTGGCTAGCATCTTTTTTGTTTCCGTTCGTTATATTTGGCAGATTTTAGAGCGATTTTGTGAAATTCTAGACTTGAAAGAATCATTGTTATTAGAGGAGCTTGAAAGGAACTTATCAACCCATGGTTTAACGAAATAGATTTCCCCGAGCAATCTGAAAGGGGAATAGGTAGAAGTTAAGATATTTATGTTCACAAGGGGGTGATGGTGATTACCGAATTATGTTCAGTTGTTCCCCCAGGATCCATAAAAAAGTTATTTTATTCAATTGGAAATATAAGTTATGAAAGAGAAAGCCTAAGTTAAGCTCGTATCTTTCAACCATGTCAGATGATTTGGTGTAGCTTTGACCAAGGCCCATAATTTATTACAAAGAGTGCTAATAGGTGAACTGCAATCAAAGGTGATTGCTATTGTGGATCCAAATTCTGAACTAGGAGAGACTCGAACAAGAAGGGGAAGAAGGAAAGATATACATAGCGCAGTTCCTACTAGACGAACCAAGGGAAATAATATGCTTCCTATCAATGAGTTGACTTAGCTCGAACAAGATCTTAGATATATCTTAGGATTCTTAATGAACGGTAACCTTGAGTCTTCACAAGGTTCATTTATCTTTGCAAATTACCTTTGTTTTCATTTCCTTAAAACAAAGGTAATTTATGAAGACTCAAGTTACCATTCATTGATAAGAATGCCAAGATATATCTAGGACCTAGTTTTATCCAAGTCAATTTATTGATATGAAGCTAGTGGCGGAGCACCATATAGGCCAAGGTGGGCCATGGCCCACCCCCAAAAAATAAATTATTTTTCTACAATGAAAATTACAATAATTAATACCCATAGCTTTTAAAGAAAAATACAGTGTGGCTCACCCAACTCCTACTCTACTTACTCTTTGCTTACCCCTCTTGTCACTTTTTCTCTCGCATTTCTCTCATCTGTCGTCTCACCGTAAATCCCTTGTTTATTATTTTATTATTATGAAACTAACCTTCATTTTGTGGATTTTTGTCAAGATTATTATCATGCTTAATGTTTAGATTCTATTGTTCTATTCATATCTTAGTTTCAACTACTATATATTTTCTTTTTATACATTAAATGCTATGAGTTTATTTTGCCTAAAAAAAAGTATATTGTTGCTACATATAAGGTTAGCTAACCTGAATCTTATAACCGTGTCAAATTAGGTTCTATAAACTTGTATTTTTGAATCAATATGCTTTTCAAAAGTGACAGTATTTAACGTTTATTACAACTTTTTTTTGAACATACACTTATTACAATTGAAAATTTGTGTTTATATATTATAGCAGATTTTTATGGCCCACCCGAACATCTTTTTCTAGCTCATATGCATTGGTTCTTTAAGCAAGAACTAACTTTCTTTCTTCCCCGTCTTGTCTGAGTCTCCCTAAGTTCGGAATTCAGACCCACTAAAGCAGCCACCTATGATTAGAGTTCACCTATCAACACTCTTAGTAATATATTATGGTCCTTGGTCAAAGCTACACCAAAGTATGTGGCATAAATGAAGGATGTGAGCTTAACTTGGGGAGCAATGATATTTGTACAATCAATATCAAACAACCTTTTGTGACAACCACTTATCCTCTCTTCTCATTGGATGAAAACAATACAGAGAGAAAGAAGAAGAAAGAGAATAAAAACACATATGAGTATGAGAGAGAGGGTTGTTCCAAAAGTTGTTAAAAAATAGTTGTACAAATATCATTCCTCTAACTTGGGTATCTTTCTCATAGCTTCTGTTTCTACTAGAATAAAATAATTTTATGAAGAAACTGCTGGACCAACTTCACATATTAATCGGCAATCACCATCACCCCCTAGTGAACTTAAAACTTGACTTCCATCTAAGATATCTAATTCATTGAACCATGGTTGACAAGTTCCTTCTCAATCTCCTCTAATAACAATGGTTCTTTCAGGCCTTGAATTTCACAAAATAGCTCTAACAGCTCGCAAACTTTAAAAACTGAAGGAAACAAAAAAAATACAAATATGAGTTGCAGATTGGTATACATATACCTAAAAAAATATCACCAATGAGTTCAATAGGAGTCCCAGAGCATAATGTTTTCAATCATTCTTGCCTTCTTATGTTCTATAAAAACCTTGCACTTCCTATTCTTCATCAAGATATCTAGGTTGACTTTTACATTCTATAACTATGAAACCATTTTCCACTCTTGGTAATAATAGCTCTTGTTTCTATTACTCATAAGTTCATGTTGCAAAGAGACATGCACACCAGGAAGCCGTTCCAATATATATTGCATGCATTTAACATCTAGTCTAAATCTATAATGCACTAACCATTTCTCTAACAAGTCATAAAAGCCATTAAGATAAAAAAAAGTCTACTTTTTCTCCTTTTTCCCTGTATCTGAATTAAACACACAAATACCATCATTAAAAAAGCACACCATAAATTATTTTATCAGTGTACTCTTGCTAAAATATAATTGTTATGGAATCAAAACCTAATTAAAGATAATAAAAGGTGAACCTAACTTATTCAAGAGACATTTGTTGCTAAATCTAATTACACATGGCTTTTTATTTCTTGTGATCATGCATGTAACATCCAAATTAGTTGTTTTTTGACGTCTTCAATGTGAAAAATCTACCAAAACACACACACTTGCTTAGATGTCTCCATTTACCTGGTTTCTTCGTAGCAGAATGACCCTTAACCCCTAAGAATATAATTTTATCTCTTAAATCATCCACATTTATCGGCTTCATTACATCAAAATCCATCTTTTAAATATTCAAATGTTTCTCGGAACAAAATCAACAATAAAAAGTTGATCATTTGAACAATCAACTTAAGAATTCTCTCCCAAAACCCATTCGAAAACACTGCTCCAAAAATAGTTCTCTCAATCCCATCAGCCATAATCACTTACAATTTCTCCTCGCCCTCACAAATAATCCAGCAGCAAGTCATGCACTTCCTTCTAGAACTCTATTGAGTGTTGGTTCAACACAGCTTTATGGGATAACTCAACTACCTTCACCAACAACTGCCTATACTCAGCTACCTTCACCCACAACTGCTTATACTAGAACTTATCAATCCTTTGGTCCCTCAGGTGGTCCTTATCAATCTTTTGGTCCCTCAGCTAATCCTTCCAGTAATGAGTGTTTCTTCTAACTACTACCTGATGGTCTGGTTGAGGGATTAGAAAATTGATAGGGACCAGAAGATTGATAAGGACCAGTTGAGGGAACATAGGATTGATTAAGTCCAGTATAAGCAATTGTCGGTGAAGGTAGCTGAGTATAGGCAGTTGTTGGTGAAGATAGCTAAGTTATCCCATAAGGCTGTGTTGAACCAACACTCAATAGAGTATTAGAAGGAAGTACAAGACTTGTTGCTGGATTCGGGGTGAGGGTGAGGGTGAGGAGAATTCGTAAGTGATTATAGGTGATGGGTTTGAGAGAATTATTTTGGGGAAGTGTTTTGGGATCGGTTTTGGGAGAGAATTCTTAAGTTAATGGTTTCAAATAATCAAATTTTTATTGTTGATTTTGTTCCTACGAAGCATTTGAATATTTACAAGATGGATTTTGATGCAATTAAAAGGACTAAGGTAGATGATTTAGGAGATAAAGCTAATCTACCAAAGTGAAAAAAAATTAACAAAGTTTATTCCAAACATAATATTATACAAAATAAATCCCTCTCCCTTCAAAAATGAAACTAAATTAATAAATAAAAAAGGATAAACGCACTCAATTCCTGAATTGCATACTATCAGAGTAAACAACTTGATGCAGAACTCAAGAACTAAGGTGCAATGTTTTTTACATGTCAATGATCATAAAGTTTCTTCGTCTTCTCCTTTCTTGATATTGACAGCCTACTTCATATCTTGCTATGTTTTTAATATTTATAGATGACTTTCTTCATTTTCTATGTTATTTTGTTTCATAATTTTTATGTTACTCACCATTTTCCATAAGTCTATGAAAGTTGGACAAATAATAATGATGCATCGTATTTTATATGTTCATTAGATATCAACATAAATAAATACGACAAAATTATTATTAATGATGATAACACTAATTATTCTTTTATGATTATGGGCATTTAGTAGCTCAACTGGTTTGAGCTAACAGTCAAGGAGATGAAGGTCCATGGTTTGAGAAAAAAAAACTACCAAAAGAATTAATATACTAACATTCATCATTCAAAAAAATATTGTTTTAAAATAGTTTCATATGAGATTTGAACTTCCTCTCGTGAAGTCACAAAGTCAAGTTCTAACAATTGATCTTGCACCTCATGGATTATAACCATCAAAATATGGTGAATGAGGTGCAACATTGGGTACTTTTCGTCACAAATATATTTAGTTGATTACATATGATTATGGTTAAGTATATAGGGTCCAGAGGCTTCATGCATATACACAAACAAATAAACGATTATTGTTTGTGTTCAAGACTTCGGCAATCACACAAATCATTAACCAATATTATTTTAATTTCTATACAAATTTATTTTGGAAATAACATAATTTATTTACTTACTTAACATAAATTTTGTCGATTTTGCAAGACAGATGCATAACTTTGGCAGAACAAATTAACATGTTTGAAAGGGCAGTTAAGAGTGATTTGGCCAGCAACGTTAGATATCCAATTGAGTTATTTGACCATATAAGGAAATCAATATTTATAATGTCTGCAGGAAGGAATGATTACGTAAACAAATATCTTCAATCTCGGTTTTGTAACAGTTACAAGCTCTACAACTTATGCCTTTTGTTGAACACTTAATAGGAATTTTTTCCCAACAACTTAAAGTAGAAACTCATCTCTTATAGAAAGATTTAAATTGCATTAGCCTAATGCAATTACAAACTTCGTATAAGAGGTGAGTTTGTATTTAAGTTGTTGTGAAAAAAATTCTACGAGGTGTTCAACAAAAGGCACAGGTGAGTAGTGCGTGTAATTGTCACAGAACCGAGGTTGAAGATAGTTGTTTATGTTACCATTCCTTCCTGCATAAATTATAAATATCGATTTCCTTAGATGGTCAGATAATTCAGTTAGATATCTAACATATCTGGCCAAACCACTCTTAATTGTCCTTCCAATAAGCTTCAATTGTTTTGTCAAAGTTATCCAGTTGCTCTACAAAATCGCAAAATTTATGTTAAGTATATAAACTTTATTCAATTTTTATATTTTTTATAAATTAATTTAAGTTTGTTATTATTATGAGAATTGAGAGTTTCCATTTAATTATTATTTAGTAATTCAACTAGTCTTAGTCATAAGATAAAGTCAAATGTATTTGGTCCAACTTTAAACCAAATACATTTGACTTTTTTTTTATTTTAAATTAAGTCAATTTTTATATTTAAGATATAATAAACACTTTTATTCATATGTGTGTGTGTGAATATTTGGTTTTTTTATAATATTATTTTATGGAAGATGTTATTTTGAGCATTGAAGAGTTTGTTTGTTAGTTAATACTTCATCCAATTGTAGTCACAAGTGAAAGTCAAATGCTTTTGATCCAAATTTAGACCAAATACATTTGACATTTTTTTTTACTTAAATTTAAAATTGAGGGAGTATTTAATATTATTAAAAACATATTAGAAATCTAATTTTTAAGAGATTAATTTCTATACTAATAATGTTATGCCAGCCAGACTAATAGTGTAAATTTTTTCTACATATGTATTCAATTAAGTCATAATGTTATGTGAAATTTTAGTTCATAAAATATCTCCATGAATGTCTACATTTTTTTAGGAGAATCTCCATGAATATCTAAGTGGGTTGAAATTTGAATAGGTGATTAGTTCAAATTTGATTGTGTTTGATTAAGTGTGAACGAATTTAATTATGCACGATTATGATGTGAAAATGAAATTATCATTTATGGATAATAAAAACAAATTCAGGTTTGTGACCCTTGTGAATTAGTATGACAGTTTTAAAATGGGTTAGAATGACCTAGAGATGAAGAAAATCATTTTGGGCCTATCTGAGAAAGAAAACCTAGTAAAATGCACAAACAATGGTTTGCATGTGATAGTTTGCAGCAACATCAATCCAGAAACAGACAACAAGCTACCTTGTGGCATCTTTAAAACAAATAAAAGAACTCATATTCTTTTCATAATTAAATTGAGAAAAGCAAATACAAAAGTTCTAGTTTTATACATGACATAAGATTTTCTTAATATGTTGCAAGAGAAACTTATTCAAACGACATAAATAAAGAAAATATTGTTTAATTAACATATAATAGAGATTACCTTTTCAACGTTTGTTGTTGTGGCGTGCACTACTTATCTATTCCTTAACTCCAAAAACTTTGCATTTTGTTTCTTTCATTTTTCCTGCAAATTTTAGATTTAAATAATGGATATAACTCCTTAGCCACTTGAATAAATTAGGCAAATTCCAAACCACTAAAACTAGATAAAGACTATTATTAAGAAGACAAAGGAAGAAAAAAAGATAGAAAAGATTATTAAAGATAAACAAACAATGAAGTAGAATGAAAGTTCTACGAACAATTTCATGTCTAAACAACAATCACAAATTCACAAACAACTTATCATTTTAAATCCCGTACTTTAAGTACTCATTTTCAAGAATCAACAATGACTCAATATATATAAAAAAAATTCTTAACATTTTTAAAATATTATTTTGACTCTAAAATTTTGAATCTTTAACCTTTGATCGCACATCATATGTCAACTTTCATCATTTAGTACCTACAAATCCATCTAACTATGATATATAAAGCAAAATTTCAAACTTTTGGGTCCCAAAACAATATATAAGATTCAAACCACATAAAAACTAACCATATCACTTTTTTTTCATTGTCAGATCAATAGATCAGGTAAATACAAGCTCTTTCACGTGAATAAAATGATTTTCTAAAACTTTTTCAAAAACTCAAATATTTTGATCAATTTTTTGCCAAAGTCAAAACTTTCTTCGACATCTATATTTTCTAGGTCCCGATCTATCACTTTTACAAAGGGAATAAACAAGAAAATTGAAAAACCACACCCAAAATCCATTTGAGGTGTTCACCCAACACAAATGATACAATAGGGGGTTTTCTCGATTTACCTTCAAACGAGAGAATGATCTTGAGTTTAGATAAGTTGATCTATCACTTTTGCAACCTTGGATCCAAGAAATGGTGGATAAGAACTTTGATAAAGATAAGAGAGAGAGAGAGAGAGAGAGAGAGAGAGAGAGAGAGAGAGAGA